>ERZ1292625.256-Hain-H41-01um-R1-256-length-91202-cov-13_pt1 | contig 91202 bp, 84 predicted proteins | sample MGYA00564400_ERZ1292625 | MGnify/ENA primary metagenome ERZ1292625 (study PRJEB36523, sample SAMEA6512639) | groundwater metagenome | collected 2019-01-08 | study: AquaDiva: Metagenomics assemblies of 32 groundwater samples | reverse complement strand
GGCCAATTTTTTTGAAAAAATCAAAATCGATGACTTTTTGAGTGAACCCTAATTAAACCTAAATCCACAAAAACTATGAAAATGTTAAGTGTAATTCTTTTGTCAACGCTCTTTATTCAAAGCTATGCGCAGCAACCTGATACGGACGATGTGGCCATGGTAATCAAAACTATGGATTCATATAAAGAAGCTATTGAGCGTCTTGATACAACAGGAACCGGCAAGCTGTTTGTTTCGAGTTCGGTCGTGGTTGAGTCTGGCAGTATCGAAGGCACCTTTCAGCACTACTTGGCACACCACCTTGGTCCTGAACTTGATGAATTCAAATCATTTAAATTCAGTGACTATAAAGCTGATGTCACCATTGACCTTCCCTTTGCTTTTGTTACGGAATCCTATAAGTACACGATTGTTGTTAAGAAGGACAATTCGGTTGCCATACGAAGAGGAGTAGCAACTTCAATTTTAAAGAAAGAAAAAGGTGTATGGAAAATTGCTCAAACACATAGTTCATCCCGAAGAAATTAACGAGTTGCGCTATTCATTTTTCCTTTTTACAGATAGAAATAACAAAAACGAAAACTTTTAAAAACCAATGGATCAACAAAAACTTCTGCGAGACATCATCAAAAAATACAAAGATGATCCGGCATCTGTTTACAATACCTGGTTCATAGGAAGTGAGGAACGTTTAAAGGCCTTTCGAGCAATAAAGCGTGGTGTCTTACAAGTTATAGAAGATATAAAGAACGAAAAATTCGGCAACGATTTTAAAGGCTCATCACTTGAATTTGTGCTCACGGCCATAACGGAGCAAAAGCAAGTGTTTGAGGGAGCAGCACATCCTTTTTATTGGAAGCCCAAAATGCGCATTCCGGATATTTACGAAAATCAAACCAACAAAAAAGCCTTCGGTCAATTTCTGGAGAATTGTTTCTATGCTTCAAAAGAGGAACAGCTTATCCGTGAGATCATCAAGCTTGACGAATTGAAAATAAAGGGACTCGGGCCAGCTGTAGCCAGCATCTTATACTTTTTGCATCCAACCATTCTGCCGCCATTCAATACAGCTATTGTAAACGGATTCAATTACTTGTTCCGTGACAATAAAAAACTTGGAAGCTGGCAGGAATATCTCAAAATGCGGGAAGTGATTTTGAAGACCAATGCGGATAATAAAGATCAGCTATCTAATGATCTCGGGGCTATCGCAGGTTTGTTTTTCGAAATAGGCTCCAAAAATATCATTATCGAAGGGCAGGTAATTTCCGAAGAAGAAAAAGCAAAACTTTTGAAACAGTACAATAAACGTCATAAAGAAGTTTTGAGTGAAAAACACGAAGAAGATTTGCATACTGAAATGCAATATCACCTGCTAAAAATTGGAAAGGCTTGGGGATACGATCCGATATCTGCCGTTAATGATCGTGGAAAATGTCATGGTGAAGTCAATTTCTCATTCATTAGTCTTAATAAGTTCCCCGAATTATCCGTAGATAAGGATACCCTTAGTACCATTCAGCTTATTGATATAATCTGGTTCGAGAAGAATAGTAACAAAGCAGTTTGTGCTTTTGAAGTTGAAAAGAGCACTTCAATCTATTCAGGTATTTTAAGATTGAGTGATCTGGGAATATCCTTTGCAGCTCATAACACCTCGCTTTTCATTATCATACCCAACAACCGGGAGAAGGACGTAGTGCTGCAGCTCAGCAGGCCTTCTATAAAGAACAGCAACGTAAAGATTAAATACATTTTATTTTCAGACTTGCGTGAGCACTGTGATGCACTTTGCAAGTTTGGAGAAAGTCATAAAATTTTGGAGAAAATTGCTAAAACTGTTAATCAATAATTTTTAAAACGGACAACCATGCAATTTACGATCTATGGTTGCCTGATCTGTTAATCTTAAAAAAATACGTATGCAAAACTTACTTCCTGATTGGGCGCCTAATGTGCATCCTATGCTGGTGCATTTTCCAATTGCCATCATTATACTGGCTGTGTTTTTGGATTTCGTTTATCTGATCTGGAAAAAAGACTGGTTACGCAATTCAGTAATGACGCTGTTTGCTTTCGCTGTTTTGGCAAGTTTGGTCACTTATCTGAGCGGCAGACAGGCCGTTGATTCCGTTTCGGTGCCGATGAACGCTGAATTGACCGCCAGCTATCATGCCGATTGGGCCTTGTATACGTTGCTTTACTTTAGCAGTTATACGGCAATCCGGGCTTTTCTCTCCTGGAAGAAAATAGAAGGCAAGCGGTTCATCACCATTCTCTTATTCCTTGCCGGGCTGGCTGGCTGTGCTTTGTTAGCAAAAACGGCAGACCTTGGAGGAAAGCTGGTATATAAATATGGTGTGGGTACGCAAAAAGCAAAATAAACCGGGACATCAATGCAATGCCTTTATTCATAATTCATAACACTTTATAAAACAACTAGTAAAACCTAAAACAAGATGAAAACTTCAAAATTAAATTTGTCTGCAATTACAATCACCGCGCTTGTACTTTTTCTGGCCGGGAGTATCAGTTCCTGCGGTTCCAAATCCGCAAAGGAGGAAAACGCTGAACAAACCGAAGAAGTTGAAGGTCACCACCATGACAGCACTGAAGCTGAGCATCATGATCACGCTGAGGCTTCCGATAATGAGGGCAGCGGCTCCATCATGTGGATGCCATCGGAGCAACCTTTCTCCGGCCAACTGAAACTTGTTGAAGGTGACGCCCAAAAGTTGAATGCGGCAACAAGTTCGGATAGCGATGGCAGTAAAGTACTCAGCCTGTCACTTTCAGGAGAAAGAGCGCTTCTTCTTTTCGATGATACGTTCGAGGATCTCGGTTCAAACCTCCAGTTCAAGACGGACGGTTTTCAGGGCCAGGTGGCCATTGTGCACCATTATATTGACGACTCTAATTATGATTATTTGTCACTGACCAACACCTCCATGCAGTTGGGAAGAAAGGAGAATGGGAAGGATAAAGTACTAAACAAAGAAGAAAACAAATGGCCATTGGATTGGGCCACGCTAACAGTATCTTCAGCCGGAGAGCATTATAAAGGATCACTCAATGGTAAACTGGTTAATCACGGACACGGTGAAACAAGGTCTGGAGGGCGAGTTGGCATTCTGTTAGAAGGAAAGGGAAAGGTGATGTTGAAAATGATGGATGTGATGAAACTAACCGAGTAACTATTTTCGAAATCACCTAAAACCATATAACTTGAAAAAATCAGTCTTAACAATCGCCATCTTGATCTCAGGATTATTCATTGCCTCACAAGTAATTACCGGCAGTGGCAAGAAAGAACAAACCACAGAAGATCATGATCACACGGGAGGAGACTCCACCCATCATCACGATGACATGAAGATGGATTCAACCGCAATGGCCTACGCCTGTCCTATGCACCCTGAAATAACAGGCAAAGAGGGCGACAAATGTTCAAAGTGCGAAATGAAATTAGTGACAGTAAAAAGTACGGACAGCACAGCGACTCACCACGACCATTGATAATAAATTAAAAGCAAGTTGATTTAGCTCTATGAACGTAACCAGCAGATTTAATACCAGATTCAAACATCATTTGATCCTTCATCTTATTGTAGGGGTATTGTTAATCGCATTTATTAAATCAATTCCAGGTGATGATTTAAAATACTTATGGAGCATGGGAACTGGCTATGTAAGCATCATTTTATTGGCCATTACTTTACTCATTGGTCCTTTAAATATTTATGCTAAAAGACTCAACCCGGTGTCTACTGATCTTAGGAGGGATGTTGGCATCTGGTGTGGTCTTACTGGTTTACCACATGTGGTCGTTGGCATTCAGGTGCACATGGGAAATATTTGGTTGTATTTTTTTAGGGCAGTCCGGGGCGAAGACAGTTACAAGTTTCGTGATGATCTGTTTGGCTTCACTAATTACATTGGGCTTCTGGCAGGTCTACTATTGGTTGTACTGTTACTCCTCTCAAATAACATTTCCATTAGATGGCTTAAATCGAAACGTTGGAAGAGTATCCAGCAATGGAACTATATTGTTTGTTATGGTGGTGATGCATGGCATCATGTATCAGATCATCGAGAAACGAATTACATTGCTCATTATTCTGTTTTCGGTGATAATGCTTCTACCTCTAATCGGACAAACAATGGGATTTTCAATAGCCAGAAAAAATAGACCATATGGAACATACACTTGAGCAAAAGTATACTTGCCCTATGCACACCGAAGTAGTGAAGGTTGAGAGAGGCAAATGCTCGATTTGCGGAATGAATTTGGTGCCGTTAACGGAATCAAGATTGAGTCAGCATGAAACATACATTCAACACCCGGTTCAGAATATACCTATTTCTGCCTCTACTCAGCTAAGCGAACATGAGCCGTACTATTGTCCAATGCGATGTGAAGGTGAAAAGACCTACTCACAGCCGGGAAGGTGTCCCGTATGCGGAATGTATTTGGTCAAAGTAGGTGCCGAGAATAAGACTGAACAAATATCCAAAGAGAATTCTCCCCAGCCCTTACCTACCATAAAAAGAAAGAAAACTGAATATTACTATTGTCCAATGTTATGCGAGGATGATAAGAAATATTCCAAGCCAGGAGATTGTCCTGTATGTGGAATGAATTTGGTGAAGGAGCAGAGTTTGGAGTTAGTTACCAACGCTGAAATCAAGGATAAAGAAGAGCATCATTCGCACAAACATGCAGCTATGCCGAACACCAAAAAAAGCATAGGCGATTTTTATTGTCCGATGTTATGTGAGGGAGATAAGAGATATTCAAAGCAAGGTGACTGTCCGGTATGTGGAATGTATTTGGTGAAGGAACAGAAACTCAGGGCCAATAATGTAGAATATACCTGCCCGATGCATCCCGAAATAATTCGTAATGAGACTGGGAGTTGTCCTATTTGCGGAATGGATCTGGTTCCTAAACTCATCCACAACGAAAATAATGAAGAACAGGCTGCATATAAAGCCATGCTTAAGAAATTCTGGATCTCAACTGCTTTTACGATTCCTGTATTCTTGATTGCCATGGGTGATATGATGGGATTACATCCTTCTGATATCGCAACTAAAACTACCTGGGGATGGATCCAGTTTGTTTTATCAACACCTGTTTTATTTTATTGTAGTATCGAATTTTTCAAGCGCGGATATTTATCTGTTATCCGTTGGTCCCCCAATATGTGGACATTGATTTCTCTCGGAGCAGGTTCAGCATATTTGTTTAGCATCGTTGCCTTAGTGTCTCCGGATTTGTTCCCTGATCAATTCAAAATGGATGGCGCTGTGCACTTGTACTTCGAAGCCGCTACTGTCATTCTTACATTGATTTTATTAGGCCAGGTTCTGGAACTAAAAGCACATGGGAGAACAAATAGCGCTATTCGCGCACTTTTGAATCTAGTCCCACCAGAAGCTACCATTATTAGAAATGGTCAGGAACAAAAAATTCAATTAGAACATATTAAAGTAAATGACATCTTAAAAATAAGGCCAGGAGAAAAGATTCCTGTGGATGGGATAGTCGTGAAAGGCAACAGCTCGGTGGATGAATCTATGATTACGGGTGAATCAATATCCGTTGAAAAAAATGAAGGAGATTCAGTTGTGGGCGGCACTGTAAACGGTACCGGAAGCTTTGAATTCAAGGCAATGAAGATTGGTTCTGATACACTGCTTGCTCAAATTATTGATCTGGTTAATAAAGCAAGCCGTTCGAAAGCACCAATTCAAAATTTGGCTGATAGAATTTCTAAATTCTTCGTGCCGGTTGTTGTGAGTATTTCTATCATATCCTTTTCCACCTGGGCCATTTGGGGACCCGAACCTGCCCTGGTATTTGCATTTGCCAACGCTGTTACTGTTCTCATTATTGCCTGTCCTTGCGCCTTGGGACTTGCAACCCCTATGTCGGTGATGGTGGGCACGGGCCTAGGCGCTTCAGTTGGCGTACTGATTAAAGAAGCTAAAGTGATTGAAGAAATGGAAAAGGTGAACGTACTTGTCATCGATAAAACCGGAACCCTGACAGAAGGAAAGCCTTCTCTTATATCCGTAAAAACGTTTAATGATACACGCAGCGAAGACGAAATTTTGCAGCTCGCTGCTTCATTGGAAAACAGCAGTGAGCATCCATTGGCTGAGGCTATCACGAAGGCCGCAAGCGATAAAAAACTTACACTAAGCCCAGTGGAAAATTTTGAATCTATAACGGGTTACGGTATTACAGGTAAAATCAATGCAAACAAAGTTACCATTGGCAACGCTAAACTGATCAAATCGCCAGGCCTAACTTTAGATGATAACCATGCGAAAGAAATAACAGATCGACAATCAAAAGGTGAAACGGTTATGTTTGTCGTCATCAATAATCAACTGGCGGGTTATTTAAGTGCAGCGGATCCAATCAAGAAAAATTCAAAGAGTGCCATCCATGAACTGCAACAGCAAGGTCTTAGCGTAATAATGTTGACAGGCGACAATAAGAACACAGCTAAGGCAGTGGCAGAAGAGCTTGGCCTTGATGGATATGAGGCAGAATATCTGCCAGCGGATAAACTGAGCAAAGTAGTAGAACTTCAAAGACAAAATAAGATTGTAGCCATGGCCGGAGATGGCATAAATGATGCACCGGCATTAGCACAAGCAAATGTTGGTATTGCCATGGGCACAGGAACCGATGCGGCTATTCAAAGTGCAGGAATCACCCTAGTGAAAGGCGACTTGCAAGGAATTATCAGGGCTCGAAGATTAAGCAAAGTAGTCATGAGTAACATTAGGCAGAATTTATTTTTTGCTTTTGTTTATAATGCCATTGGCATACCCATAGCAGCCGGCATTCTGTTTCCATTTTTCGGATTGTTGTTAAGCCCTATGCTGGCAGCCCTTGCTATGAGTTTAAGTTCAGTTTCCGTTATCGGTAATAGTCTGCGATTGCAGACTAAACATATTTAAGTAGCAGGACCACCTCAAAAGAACATCCATATCAACACTTTTCGAAAAAGATTTTAAAAGGATAAAATGCATTGAAGAAAATCATTCCACTCCAATCAATACTTTACAAAACTTTGTCTTTTTAAGTTTTCAAAAACAAGCGAACAAAAAAATCAAATACTATGACACGAAAACTATTTTATCTGTTCCTCATTATTCTTGCCAGTTGCTCAGCCGGAACTAAAGATCAGTCTATTTCTAGAAAAACTTCAGAGAGTGATATTTCAAAAGTCAAACTCAAAGAGTTGAACGATCAGGAAATTGATCTAGACCAATTCAAAGGAAAAATTGTATTCATCAATTTTTGGGCCACCTGGTGCAAGCCTTGTCTGCAGGAGATGCCATCTATAGAGCGTACGCAGACCCAATTGGCAAATGAAAATGTGGTTTTCCTGATGGCTTCCAACGAAGAAGTTGATCAAATTGAAACATTTATAAAAAAACATAACTATACATTTCACTATGTTCATCTCGAAAATATGGAAGACCTAAATATTCAAGCCTTACCAACAACATATATCTTTGATGCGGAAGGGAAACTGAAATTTTCAGAGACTGGCTCAAGAAAATGGGACGATGCTGCGAGTCTGGATTTGATCACTAAATTAATGAATGACCATGAAAAATAATTTCTACTTCCTTTTACTATGCGTCACAGTTATCGGTTGTTCAGAAAATAAAAGTACTTTTAAACAAATACAGTCAATCCATTCTATACCCTCACCTTCAAAACCAAATAGTGCGGAGCCTTTCTTGTTCACTGATAAGGATAGTACTGTTTATCTCACCTGGATTGAGAAAGGTGAAGGAAAATCGATTTTGAAATTTTCATCCTTGGAAGATGATAAGTGGACTGAACCCATAACAATCGCTTCAGGTAACTCCTGGTTTGTAAATTGGGCTGATTATCCAATGATAGCGGCCAATGGCCAACAATTGGTAGCCCATTTTCTTGATAAGAGCGGAGAGAGTACTTATGCTTACGATGTCAAGTTGACAACATCAGCAGACAAAGGAAAGACCTGGAGTGATCCATTTGTGCTTCATGATGACAAGAAGCAGGCTGAGCATGGTTTCGTTACCTTATTACCCTATGGAGAAAATTTCTTTGTAACCTGGCTTGATGGCAGAAATACGTTTATGGAAGGCATGGAGGAAATAGATCATCATGAAGGTCATCATGCCCGCCTGCCAGACGGGCAGGGATCTATGAGCCTTAGAGCAGCGATAATAGACGCTAGGGGAAATAAAATCAATGAGTGGGAACTGGATAACAAAACTTGTGACTGTTGTCAAACAACTGCTGCGATTACAACCAATGGACCGATTGTAATTTATCGCGACAGGTCTGATGAAGAAATCCGGGACATTTCTATCGTGCGATTAATTGATGGTCAATGGACAGCACCAAAAGCAATACATAATGATAATTGGAAAATTACTGGATGCCCAGTCAATGGTCCCAGGGTTGTTGTGGAAGGAAATAATCTTGCCGCGGCCTGGTTTTCGGCAGCGTCTGATACTGCGCATGTAAATGTAATTTTCTCAACAGATGGCGGAGCTACTTTTGGCAAGGCTATCCGAATTGATGAAGGAGGTACGATCGGGCGTGTCGACATTGCTATGATTGATGATAAAAGTGTGATGGTGAGTTGGATGGAAGGCACTATGATCAAAGTTGCTAAAGTACATCCCGATGGAACAATAGAACCGTCCCTGATAGTTGCTGCATCCTCTGAATCTAGGTCGAGCGGATTTCCCCAAATGACTAAATCCGGAAATCAATTGATCTTTGCCTGGACAGACGATAACGAAAAGAATATTAAACTCGCTAGCATTAATTTATTGTAAACCACATAAAAAAAAACCAAAGCATGAAACAAATTATAGGCAGCATCATTTTTATTGCGCTTCTCTCTGGTTGCTCAAATCCTAAAACAACTGACGTTGAAAGCGAAAAGGAGAATTCATCACAGATAGTAGCTTCTCTCGAAGAAGGCACGGTAATCATCGCTGAGCAATCTGCAACAGACACTTTAAAAGGTAGCCTTAAAGCGACAGCTATGGGAACCATTGGGAATACCGGAATCACCATCAACTACTATTCTCCTGCTGTTCGAGGACGCATTATTTGGGGAGGTCTTATTCCATTCGATAACGTCTGGGTAACCGGAGCACACCGTGCAACCAATATAGATTTCAACCAGGAAGTTGAAATTGGCGGTGTCAATATTTCTGCTGGAAAATATGCTTTGTTCACCATTCCCGGAAAAGAGGAATGGACCATCGTCATCAATAAAAATTGGGACCAACATTTAACCGATGACTATGATCAAAAGCTAGACATCGTACGCGTTAAGGTAAAACCTGAAACAGAAGAGACGCATCAGGAAAGATTGCGTTATGTAATTGAACCAGAAGGTGACAACAAAGGAGAGATTGTTATTTATTGGGAAAAACTGGAAGTATCGATAAATATCAAAGTGATTTGAACTACAATCAATTGACTACTGGAATGGAACCCTTTTAAGGTACAAGCAGCAGGGGGTGGTTTTCACCACCCCCACTGTCATGATCTGATAAACACAGTTAAACGCTATGGCAAAATAGATTTTCCCTGTGCCTCGTAGAACCCCAAAGTAGAGGGTTAGGTTTCACTTTTCCTATACTTTTTCTAAAGTTTTGTAACCCGATAAAAAATGGCCTTTTTTGAGAATATTTTAATCTTTTAAGCTTCCTAAGAAGTGTTTAACGGTCGAAGATTGAGCTCTGCATTATCAACAAATTATCCACAGGAATTCCACATTTAATGGTCGAAGATAATTACAAACAAAGGGGCCTCAGAAATAGGCTTGTTAAAAAACTGATCGCTAAAGGAATCACCGATAACCGCGTTTTGGAGGCTGTCAACAAAGTGCCCAGGCATGTTTTTTTTGATGATGCCCTTCTTAATCATGCCTATGAAGACAAAGCCTTCCCTATAGGCGAAGGTCAGACAATTTCTCAACCCTTTACAGTAGCCTACCAGTCCGAAAAACTGGATGTAAACCCAGGTGATAAAGTTCTTGAAATCGGCACCGGGTCTGGCTATCAAGCAGCCATTCTGATAGAAATGGGTGCAAAAGTTTATACGATTGAGTTAAATAGAAAACTTTACGAAAAGACGAAAGAGTTTCTTCCTTTACTGGGTTATAAACCTTACTTCTTTCATGGTGATGGATCGAAGGGAATTCCCGCCAAAGCTCCTTTTGATAGAATACTGGTAACAGCTGGGGCACCGGTAATTCCCACTGCCCTCATCGACCAACTCGCAGAAGAAGGAATTCTCATCATCCCCGTTGGTGATCGCGAAAAACAAATAATGGTAAAGATCAGAAAGACAAATGGCAAACTTATCAAAGAAGAGTTCGAATATTTTGCTTTCGTTCCGCTCCTTGGCGAACAAGGCTGGAAATAAATTTACCTTAACAAGTAGGCTTTAAAGTCTTCAAATTCTTTTGACATTAGGATGGTTGATTTTTTTCCTGCCATAAATTTGGCCAGGGCTGTAGGTATAGGGATAGATTCGCCAAGTGCAGAAAACACCACATCGTGAAATTTGGCCGGATGCGCAGTCTCGAGAAAAATTCCACACTCCTTGCCATTGTTTCTTAAATATTCGTTCAAACCGAGATAGCCAATTGCCCCATGAGGATCTACCACATACCTCTTTTCAGAATATATCTTCCTCATGGCCTCTTTTGTCTGATCGTCTGTGTAGGAGTAACCCGTTATGTCATTCCTTAAGAAATCAAAATTTTTTTCATATAAATCGAGTATCCGAAAGAAGTTGCTGGGATTGCCAACATCCATGGCATTGCTAATAGTTTGCACCGATGGCCGAGGCACAAAGCGACTTGTCTTCAGATACTCAGGCACCACATCATTTGTATTTGTTGCCGCAACGAAGTGTTTTATTGGAAGCCCCATTCTTTTCGCCAGTAACCCTGCTGTCAAGTTTCCGAAATTTCCACAGGGCACTGAGAATACCACTTCCCGTTTACCTTTGAGCTGAGCAATAGCATTAAAATAATAAAAAGATTGAGGAATCAAACGCGCAATATTAATCGAGTTGGCAGACGTTAGTGTAATTTTCGTATTCAATTCTTCATCCAAGAAACATTGTTTTACCATCCATTGGCAATCGTCAAATGTGCCTTCCACTTCTATTGCCTGAACATTTCCACCCAGTGTCGTAAATTGTTTTTCCTGCACAGCACTTACTTTGCCGGAAGGATATAAGACAATCACTTTTGTACCCGGTACATTTAAGAACCCATTGGCAACGGCACTGCCTGTATCTCCTGAAGTAGCTACTAAAATTGTTATCTCTTTATTTTCAAGTGAAGCAAAATGACCAAGTAACCCGGAAAGGAAGCGTGCCCCATAATCTTTAAAAGCTAATGTGGGACCATGAAATAATTCAAGTGAATAAATATTCTCATCAATCTCTACCAAAGGTGCTTCGAACTGAACAGTATGTTCGACAATTCTTTTTAAATCGCTGGCTGATACATCATGACCTATTACATTTTCAGCAACCGCTAAAGCAATTTGCAGAAATGATTTTTTGTGCAATGATTGAAAGAAATGTTCTGGCAGCACCGGCACAACCTCTGGCATGAAAAGACCATTGTCGGACGCTAATCCTTTAAGAACAGCTTCACGAAGGGTTACTCGTAGTTTCTTATTGTTAGTACTATAGTAATTCATTCAGATCGTATCTTAATAATTGAAACGCTTTAGCCTATTATCTTAGCTCCTTCCAAATTGATTTTTGAAACATGTGCCTCACTTTTTAAATGATACCTTAAAAATTGTAGTTGCATTATCTCGCCCACGGTCACGGCAGTTTCATGAGATACACTCAAGGCAAACATGGTTGGCCCTGATCCGGATATTCCACATCCTAAGGCTCCAGCCCTCACCGCCTCACTCCGCACAGATTCAAAACCCGGAATAAAAACTGACCGAACAGGTTCTGCTATAACATCTTTTAAGGAGCGCCCAATGAGGCTACAATCCCCACTCATTAGGCCCACCATCAATCCAGCAGTATTTCCACTTTGAGTAATGGCATCCTTTAGCCAAACAGAAGACTTCAAGACTCTACGTGCATCTTCTGTTTTCAACTCAATTTGCGGATGGACCAGCGTACAGTATAAATTTGCAGCTACTGGAATCTTGATAACATCTAAAGGATCATAGTCTCTAACCAAAACAAAGCCGCCTAAAAGCGAGGGTCCTACATTGTCTGCGTGAGCTGAACCACAGGCGATTCGCTCTGCTTCCATAGCATGGGGTATCAGTTCATCACGTGTCAATGGATTATCAAACAGATGATTTATTCCAACCAAGGCTGCCACTGCACTTGCCGCACTTGAACCCATCCCGCTTCCAAGCGGAAGGTTCTTAAATAATTCTATTTCAACACCTATGTTGCTATCCACAGCCGCTAGGAATGATTGAACTGCAACACTTGCTGTGTTTTGATTGGCTGCCAGGGGCAATCGGCCACCATCGCCAACAATCCTTTTAACGACAACACCTGGCTCAACCTTCTCAGAGAGTATGACTTCATCACCAGGAGAGTCTACTGCAAAGCCAAGGATATCAAAGCCACAGCATACGTTGGCAACAGTTGCAGGCGCAAAGGCTTTTACAGTTTTCATTTTCTTAATTTGAATAGTTCCCTATCCTGATAATATCTGCAAACACTCCGGCTGCAGTTACAGTTGAACCTGCACCAGGTCCACGAATTACCATTGGTCTATCGTGATATCGCTCTGTGGTCAATAAAATAATATTATCACTTCCGGCAAGGGAATAGAAGGGATGAGTAGCACCCACAGAAGCCAATGATACATTTGCTTGTCCATTTTCAAGGACTGCCATGTAGCGAAGCTTCTCCCCTTTCGCCTCAGCTATTGATCTTAGCTCGTCAAATTCTTTGTCGTGAATTTCCAATAATTTAAAAAACTTCTCGATGTCCTCTACTTTGCGGCAATCTTCCGGTACCAGGTTCTCAACCTTAATGTCTTTTAATTCAAGATCATGCCCCGCTTCACGCGAAAGAATCAATGCTTTACGGGCTACATCCATTCCATTCAAATCATCACGAGGATCAGGTTCAGTATACCCCTTCTCACGCGCCTCCCTAACGACAGCACTAAACCTTTTACCCGTAATAAACGAACTGTAGATAAAATTCATCGTGCCACTCAATACTGCCTCGATGCGAATTACTTTGTCTCCACTGAGCAGCAAATCATTTAAGGTATTGATAACCGGCAAACCTGCTCCTACATTGGTTTCATATAAAAATTTCACACTTCGTTTAAAAGCGGTTTGCCGAAGCCTCTTATATTTTTCAAGTGCTCCTGAATTTGCTTTTTTGTTTGGGGTTACAATCGAGATGTTAGCCTTGAGGATGTCTTCATAAGAATCCGTAACAGCTTCGCTGGAAGTACAATCCACAAAAATACTATTGGACAAATTCAATGCGGTCATTCGCTTTACGAAAGAACGCATATCCATTTTCTCTCCTATTGCGGCCATCTCATCAACAGCTGTAAGCAACTTCAATCCATCTTCAGCAAAAAGCATCTTCCTGCTATTAGCTACACCTACAACATTCACCTCTAAATGATTTTGTTCTGCCAAATGGGCAAACTGCTGGCTCATCATGTTAAGTAACTCTTTGCCAATTAAACCAGTGCCAACTAAAAAGACATTCAAAATCTTTCGATCCGACAAAAAGAAAGCTTCGTGTAGGGAATTAAGAGCTTTGCTTACATCTGATTGCTGAACAACAACTGATATATTTAATTCTGATGAACCTTGTGCAATGGCATACACATTCACCCCGTTTTTTCCCAATGCACTAAACATCTTTCCGCTTGTGCCAGGATTGTGCTTCATGTTCTCTCCTACAATGGCGACAATCGCACGTTCAGTTTCCACCACCACGGAATTCATCTCATTGTTCTGAATCTCATACTGAAATTCTTTCTCAATAGCTGATTTTGCTTGCATTGAAAACCGGCTTTCGACTGCAAAACAAATTGAATGCTCACTGGAAGCCTGACTAATTAAAATGACATTAATCTTTTCCCTGGCAAGCGTACCGAATAATCGCATGGAAACACCAACAACACCAATCAGCCCGCTACCTTGAACATTCAATAAACTAATGTTACTGATGGATGAAATACCTTTAATAATTAAGCTTTTGCCATTGGCTTGATCACTGATAATGGTTCCTGGAAAAGTTGGGTTGAATGTATTTTTAATCCATATGGGAATCTTACTGATCATGGCCGGTTGCATGGTAGCCGGAAAAATGACCTTCGCCCCAAAGTGAGAGAGTTCCATAGCCTCTTCGTAGGTCATTTCTTTCACGGTAAATGCCTTTTTTACTTTCCGTGGATCAGCGGTCATCATTCCATCAACATCGGTCCATATTTCCAAGGAACTTGCATGGAGAGCTCCTGCAAAGATTGCCCCTGTATAATCTGAACCACTTCTGCCTATCGTAGTGGTCTCTCCACTTTCTGACGAGCCAATAAATCCGGTGATGATTTGTAGATCCTGATGATTTTTGAAATGCTCTCTGATCAGTTTATTGGTCACCTCAAAATTCACTTTTGCATAGCCAAAATGATTGTCGGTCCGCATCACCTTGCGGGCGTCCAGGAACTCGGCAGCAACGCCACTTGCTTTGAAAGCTTCAGAAATAATATAGGCTGATAAACGTTCTCCAAAACTCATAATATAATCGAGTGAACGAGGCGTTCTTTCCTTCACAAGAAAAACGCCATGCAGAACATCCTCCAACTCATTCATCAAAAATTTGACCTGTGCCAAAACACGGCTTTGGTGTTGCATATCTATCAACTCCCGAACCGCTTCGAGATGGCGCTTCTCTAACTGCGTCAGCTGATCTTTATACTCAGCACTTCCTGCCAATGCAAGCCCACTTAAGTTAATGATGATATCGGTTATCCCTCCAAATGCAGAAAATACCAGTGCCATATCCTGATTGACAAGCCCCGGTTTAACAATTTCAATGACGGATTTGATACGCTGTGGAGTGGAAATCGAAGAACCACCAAATTTTAAAATCTTCATAACTAGTAATACCTGTAAATAAATGAACTATTTAAATCGTGAGAAACATATCCTTTCCTTGAGAGGGTACTATCACATAATGGATTGGGCGATATGGTAGTATGACGGGTTACCCCGTAATAATTGTAGAAATTGTGATGCAAGTACACCCAATGTGAGCTAGGGAGTTTCTAGTGGAGTATAATTTGGTCACTTGCATAAAGTTTCGAATTACAGAAATACGCTTGTGGATTGCAAAGAATTTTTGCTGATTTTTGCAGGGAACAAAACAAACTAACATTTAGTAGCAAGGTTAACGATTCAATTCAGATGTCCAAAAAGAAAAAATTCGCACGCGAGTCCTTCGTCTCCATGACTCAAATTGTGCTTCCCAATGATACTAACACATTAAACAACCTAATGGGAGGCAGACTCATGCATTGGATGGACGTTGTCTCGGCAATTGCAGGACAAAAGCATTGCAATAGTATCGTTGTTACTGCATCGGTTGATAATATTTCGTTCCGCTCCCCCATTCAACTCGGAAATGTAGTAACGCTAAAAGCACAAGCCACGAGGGCATTTAACTCTTCATTGGAAATAAGAATAGACGTTGATGCGGAAAATATTCCGGAAGGGAAGAAAATAACGAGCAACTCCGCCTACTTTACCTTCGTAGCTGTGGACAAAGAAGGAAATCCTGTTGAAGTACCTGAAGTCATTCCAGAAACAGACGAGGAGAAAGAATATTACAACGGAGCCTTACGCAGAAGGCAACTTAGGTTGATTTTATCAGGCCGAATGAAACCTCATGAAGCAAATGAGCTTAAATCTATTTTTGATATAAAGGGCTGATGACTAACCCGTTTTTTGAAAGTACATACCCGGAAGAACTATATGTGCTTTCTCCCAAGACTTTTGTTGTAATTTCTACCCCGTGGGAAAACGCAACAGAGGCAGAACGACAACAACTCGTGAAAATACTTGCAGCCATCAAACTAAACCTGGAGTCGGTAAGGATAATTGTGCAATCTGAACTTAACTTGAGCACCTGGATTGAAAAACCAAAAAAGGTTATCTGTTTCAGTCCTGCATCCAGCACTTTTAAAAAATATGAAGTGATTGAAGCTGACGGCACCGCGCTGGTACTATCCAATCCATTAGCCGAATTGATCCAGGATGATGCCTCTAAACGAAAGCTTTGGCTTGCTCTAAAACAGCTGTTCTCAGTCTAGAAATATCATTTTTTCCTCAATTTTAATTTAATAGACCTTCTTCTATCTTTGCGGAGCTTTTTTAAGCCTTATCCCGCTTTTACGGGATTTTTTGAATCATAAACCTATTGAACCTGTATGCAAAATTTACTGTATGTTCTTCCTCTGTTTGGAGTTCTGGGATTGTTATATGTCGCATGGAAAAGTGCCTGGATATCCAGGCAGGATTCGGGCAACGACAAAATGAAAAGGATTGCGAGCTACATTGCCGAGGGGGCCATGGCTTTTCTTAAAGCTGAATATAAAGTTTTAGCTGTATTCATTGTTTGCGTAGCTGTTTTGCTGGCCTTCACGGCCGACAGCGATCTCTCCCACCCAATTGTCGGGGTGTCTTTTACCCTAGGTGCATTGAGCTCCATTCTTGCTGGATTTATCGGAATGAAGGTGGCAACCAAGGCCAACGTGCGTACCGCAGCTGCTGCAAGAACAAGCTTGCCAAAGGCTCTGAATATTGCATTTTCCGGTGGCTCTGTAATGGGAATGGGCGTGGTTGGAATAGGGGTACTTGGGTTATCTGTACTTTTCATTATTTACAAGAATATTTTTGGCATCGATACGCTGGACAACTTGAATAAAGTAATTACGGTCCTTACAGGGTATTCTTTTGGCGCTTCCTCCATTGCACTTTTTGCTCGGGTAGGTGGTGGCATTTACACGAAAGCTGCCGATGTAGGCGCAGACCTCGTTGGTAAAGTAGAAGCAGGAATTCCTGAAGACCATCCGTTGAACCCTGCTACGATTGCTGACAATGTGGGCGACAATGTAGGCGATGTAGCTGGAATGGGTGCGGATCTTTTTGAGAGTTATGTGGGCTCAATTATTGGAACTATGGTTCTTGGCGTTGGTATTCTTACTGTGGAACAAGACCCTGAATTCAACGGACTTTCCGCTGTACTGCTTCCATTAGTACTTTCAGGGGCCGGAATCGTTTTTTCAATCATAGGAACATTTTTGGTGAGAGGAAAAGATGGAGGAAATCCACAAGTCGCACTTAATATTGGTAGTGTAGGAGCGGCTATTTTAATGGTTATCGCGTCTTATTTTATCATCGACTGGATGTTGCCTTCAAGCTGGGTATTTCATGATGTACTTTACAATGTTGATAGAACTATAACTTCACTGGGAGTATTTCTTTCTACCATTATTGGGCTTGTCGCAGGTGTATTAATTGGATTTATTACTGAATATTATACGGGAGGCGGCAAAAGACCAGTATTGTCCATCATTAAACAATCACACACGGGTGCCGCCACTAATATCATTGCTGGTTTAGGTGTTGGCATGATGTCCACTGCACTACCAATGTTGATAATTGCAGCTTCCATCATTGGTTCATTCTATTATGCTGGACTTTATGGAATTGGAATAGCAGCAGTGGGGATGCTCTCTACTTTGGGAATTCAATTGGCAGTGGATGCGTATGGCCCTATTGCTGATAATTCGGGTGGTATTGCGGAAATGTCTGGCCTTCCAAAAGAAGTAAGAAAAATTACTGATAAACTTGACTCAGTGGGGAACACCACAGCCGCCATTGGAAAAGGTTTTGCTATTGCATCAGCGGCCCTCACCGCCCTTGCACTTTTTGGCGCCTTCATGATGGCTACCCATTTGAAAAGCATTGATATTTCTAAAGCGGATGTTATTGCCGGTCTGTTCATCGGAGCCATGCTCCCATTTGTGTTTTCCGCTATGGCTATGCAGGCTGTTGGCAAAGCTGCTATGCAAATGATTCAGGAAGTGAGAAGACAATTCGCTACCATTCCTAAACTCACTGCGGCACTGGCCGTAATGAAAAAGAATCAGGAAAAAGAAATGACAGAGTGGAGCTCAGAGGACAGGAAAATATTTGACGATGCTGAAGGGAGTGCAGAGTATGGAAAATGTGTTGAAATCTCTACGAAAGCAGCTATCCGTGAGATGATCCTTCCGGGAACTATGGCTGTTGCAGTTCCAATTATCATGGGTTTTCTAATGGGGGCCGAAGCACTTGGTGGAATGCTTGCTGGAGTAACTGCTACAGGGGTACTTATGGCCATTTTCCAGGCAAATGCAGGTGGTGCCTGGGACAATGCTAAGAAAGCATTTGAGGAGGGAGTCGAAATCGATGGAAAGATGTACTACAAAGGCTCCGACCCTCACAAAGCCGCTGTCGTAGGTGATACAGTAGGAGACCCATTTAAAGATACATCTGGGCCGTCAATTAATATTCTTATCAAATTAATGTCTATTGTAGCCTTGGTCATTGCTCCTCTATTGGTATCAAAAGATGCAGCACAAACAAAGAAAGAAGCTCAAAATACTAAAGTTGAAGTTGTTAGTTCGATTACTCCTGATCACAAATAGTAAAAAGTAGTTATTGACTTATACGGATTCAAAGAGCCACACAATTGTATGGCTCTTTTTTTTGTTATTTTAGAAGCATTAATATCATGAAATCACACGTTGCAATAATCATACTTCTTTCAATTTTCAATTCAACCCTTGCCCAAAGCGTAATAGGCAAATGGAAGACGATAGACGACAATACCGGGGAACCGCGATCCCTTGTCGATATCTACGAACGTGAAGGAAAGATCTATGGCAAAATTACCAAGCTATTTCCTAAAATTGGGGAAGACCCAGACCCGGTATGTGATGACTGTGATCCGGAAGATTCCCGGTATTTGAAAAAAATAATCGGTATGGAGATTATTGAAAGTCTCACTAGAGATGATGAGGAATATGGTGGCGGGTACATTCTTGATCCCGAAAATGGTAAGGTCTTTCGATGTAAAATATGGGTGGAAGGTAATCTGTTAAAAGTGAGAGGATACCTCGGACCTTTTTACCGCACGCAGAGTTGGCTAAAGACGGATTAGCTTACTCTTACCGGAAAATAACGTACTTTATCCCCGAAAAGATTACAAACTATTAATCCAAGGTTACCAAAAGTGGCATACAGAGTATTTAAGTTGAAGTCAGAAATGAGCGAAACCGAGATCTTTGAAAGGATCAAAGGAGGAGATGAAAAGGCCTTGGAGCTCATTTACAAGAAGTATTACCGGATGATGACAAAATTGGTGATTACCAACAGTGGAACGGAAGACGAAGCGAGGGATGTATATCAGGATGCTTTGGTGGTCTTCTGGCAAAAGTCACGATCTGGAAACTTGGTAATGACCTCAAAAATGAGCACTTATATCTATAGTATTTGCCAAAATCTATGGAGAAAAGAACTCGATAGGAAGAAACGGTTGTCAAGTGAAGAGAAGGACTCGTCTGTATCAATGGACTTTGACAAGCCCGAACGCGAAAAGATAATTGCCAAGTGTCTTGAACAACTAGGTGAAACTTGTCGCAAAGTATTGATGTATTATTACTTCGATGAAATGTCAATGCAGGATATCGCTGATAAACTTGGATTTGCTAACACAGATACTGCCAAGACAAAAAAATATAAGTGCAAACAAAAATTAGATGAGCTTGTAAAAGCACAATACTCAGAACAAGATTTTCTTGATTAGCAATTATGAGCAAATTTGAATTAATTGAAAAATATTTAACGAACCAACTCACAGAAAGCGAGAGGATGGCATTTGAAGAGCAGATTACTTCTGATCCCTCTTTGAAAGCGGATTTAGAACTTCAAAAGAACATTATTCAGGGAATTAAGAAAGCAAGGGCGGTTGAATTGAAAGCGATGCTGAATAATGTCCCCGTAGCTGTCCCAACGTCATTTGCCGTCACTGGAATGAAAATGGCTGCTGGAGTTATTGGGGCCGGTATCTTGATTACTTCACTTTACTACTATTACAGACCTGAATCCTTGAAAGAGGTGCCAAATCTTTCTACTTCATTTCAGGATTCTCTACAAGGCGCAGACTCTATTAAAGGTCTTGAAAAACGGATTCCAATAATAGTAGAACCTGCGGAAGAAAATAATCAGCCTATAAATAAACTCAAAGTAGACAAAGAAAAAGATACAAGGAAGAATGAAATTGTAACACCCTCAACTGTCAACCAACCAAAACTAGATGTGGTTGATCCTACTCTCGAATTGTCTTCGGAAAACAGTCAGGATACGAATTTGCTAGCCAACACTTCCAATTCTGGTGTAGCTTCATCAAATATTCAGGTGGAGACCGACTCTTCAAATAAAAAGTATAATTTCCATTATCAATTTAGCAATGGCAAGTTGCAGTTATTTGGTCCTTTTGATAATAGTTTGTATGAAATACTGGAAATCAACGGAGGAACGCATTCATTATTCCTTTTCTACCGAGAGAATTATTACCTACTAGATGAAAAACAAGATCAAATAACTAAACTGCCCCTCATAAAGGATAGTGCTCTTCTTAATAAACTAAAGGAATATAGAAATAAGTAGTTTTAATGATACTCCATTAATAAAGTAAAAAGCCCTTCCCACCGGAAGGGTTTCTTATTTTGATGTGTAGCCAATTTAACTAACAAATTATCATTAATGCACTAATTCGCCAGAAACCTGATGAAGACTCATTATATTTGTGTTCACTCATGAGTATTGCGCAGCCAAAATTTAAGGTCAGGAAAACCAAATTGGGAAGCTACCCTTACATTAGCGTGGTACTGAGTATTACCCTGGCTCTATTTGTAATTGGGGTTTTCGGGTTGCTCATTATCTACTCTAAGGAATTGGAGCGTGTTATACTTGAAAACGTAAAAATCCAGGTCTACCTCAAAAGCCATATTACAGAAGAACAGCGAAAGGAAATAGAAAAAAGTTTATCGACCCGATATTTCCTCCCCAAAAATCTACCACCTGGAAAAGCAGACAAACGTGGAAAGTCCATTCAATTTATATCTAAGGAAGAAGCAGCAAAACAATTTATTAAAGAAACCGGTGAAGACTTTCAGAAATTTCTCGGAGAAAATCCGTTACGTGATGCCTTCTTGGTTAGTATAAACCCGATTTATCATGACAAACGTAGTATGGCTAAGATTAAAAGCGAAGTTGAAAAGATACCTGGCATTTTTCAGGTTTATTATGTAGAGAATATCATCGACTCGATTAATGAAAATGTAACTAAAATTGGTGTACTCTTGGTAGGGCTCTCAATATTACTTTTGATTACAGTGGTTCTTTTAATTTACAACACATTAAGGCTAGCTCTTTTCTCTCAACGTTTTCTTATTCGGAGCATGCAATTGGTTGGTGCAAAAAGGTGGTTTATTCAAAGGCCATTTTTAATGAGAGCATCCGTTCACGGCTTTTTAGCAGGTTTATTAGCTTCGGGAATGTTAATCGCTGTACTATCTTATGCCAACAAACGAATTGAAGACTTGAGTCTTATTCAAAACACTCATCGTATCGGGTTGCTGCTTGGGGTGTTAAGCTTGTTGGGTGTCGTTGTTGCTTTTGCCAGTACCTTTAGAGCAGTCAGAAAATATTTAAGGTTATCATTAGACGAATTATATTAACATGAGCAAACTACCATTCAGAAAGAGAAACTACCAACTGATGATCACTGGTTTTGTGGTTATGATAGTGGGATTCACAATCATGTCACTGGATAAAGAACCACATGGGTTTGGCTTTATGGGAATCACCCTTAGTCCAATCGTAGTCGTTGCTGGTTTTATCATAGAGATAGTAGCAATTCTTCATACGCCTAAAATCCAGGATTAACTTCCAATTCCATTAAGATCACAGGGATGAATGATACATCCCATTCGATATTGTACCAGGACGATTATCACAGAAATAGTTCATTCTCATGTCAATTATTCAAGCCATTCTATTAGCCATTGTTGAGGGTCTCACTGAGTTTCTACCAGTATCGTCAACAGGACACCTGATTATCGTATCGTCCTTAATGGGGATAGCCTCAGACCCCTTTACAAAAACGTTCACAGTTGCAGTTCAGTTGGGTGCGATTCTTTCTGTTATCGTATTATACTGGAATCGCTTCTTCCAATCCTTGAAATTCTACTACAAACTTGCCTTGGCCTTTATACCTGCTGGTCTATTTGGCTTTATATTAAATGATCGTATCGATAATCTATTAGAGCGTGTGGACATAGTGGCCTATACCTTAATTATTGGAGGTGTTATTTTTTTATTTATTGATCGTCTTTTTAAAGACACAGAAGAAAATGGAAACTTGGAAGTCTCCTACCCGATTGCATTGAAGATTGGTTTGTTTCAAACGATCGCATTGATTCCCGGGGTGTCCCGATCAGCTGCTACTATCATTGGAGGTTTGACACAAAAACTTAATAAGAAGGCTGCTGCAGAATTTTCATTCTTCCTGGCTGTCCCGACTATGTTTGCCGCAACGGCCTATAAATTATTAAGATTCTATAAGGAAGGAAATAATTTTGGAGCACAACAACTTACACTATTAGCAATAGGCAATGTTGTTGCATTCGTTATCGCAATTTTCGCTATCAAATCGTTCATTGGTTTTCTAACCCGTCACGGCTTTAAAGTGTTTGGGTATTACCGAATAGCATTGGGCATACTTATTCTTATTCTTTATTTCGCAGGCATTCAGCTATCCATTGTTTAAAATGGAAGTGATTGCAGATCGTGTCCTCCTCATTAAAAAGCCATTGCACTGGACATCATTCGATGTTGTTAATAAACTGCGTTATAAACTTGGTATAAAGAAAATTGGTCATGCCGGAACACTGGATCCATTGGCCAGTGGATTGTTAATAATCTGCACAGGAAAAATGACAAAGCAGATCGAACAATACCAGGGAATGGAAAAAGAATATATCGGAAAATTTATCTTAGGTCAGACTACTCCCTCCTTCGACTTAGAAACCCTGACAACTCCAGTGGTTGATTTCCATCACCTTTCAGAACCAGATTTACGGAGGGCTACCGTTGCACTTACTGGAAATATCCAACAAGTCCCTCCACTTCACTCGGCTATAAAAATTGATGGCAAAAGAGCCTATTCTTTGGCCAGAGAAGGAAAAGATGCCACATTAAAGCCACGTGAAGTATTTGTTGAAGAATTTACAATCACCAAAATTGTACTCCCGGAAGTGAGCTTTAAGGTTGTCTGCTCAAAAGGTACTTACATTAGAAGTCTTGCACGCGATTTTGGACAAATCCTTGGTGTCGGTGCATATCTTTCAGAACTTTGCAGAACACGCATTGGCGTTTTTCGATTGGAAGATGCGCTGACAATTGAAGAAGTAGAAAAATAGAAGATTAAGATCAGACACCAGCATCCCATATGAAGATTTACCATAGCCTTGACGATTTCGCAAGACTTGATTTTGCCATTGTTACCAGCGGTACATTTGATGGTGTGCATCTTGGGCATCAAAAAATCCTGAGTAGACTCAAGGAAATTGCCGGAAAAAATAAAGGAGAATCTGTAGTCATTACTTTCTGGCCGCACCCCCGTTTCGTCCTGCACCCTGATGACACCTCACTAAAACTATTGAACACCTTTGAAGAAAAAGCCGCACTGCTTAAAATGCAAGGCATTCAGCACCTCCTGAGAATTCAGTTTACGAAAGAGTTCTCTCAACTTTCGTCAGAAGAGTTTATCACAAAAATTCTGGTGGATAAAATTGGAACAAAAAAACTAGTGATCGGTTATGATCACCGATTTGGAAAAAACAGGGAAGGGAGCTTTGAACAATTAAAATTGAATGGACCGGCCTATGGTTTTAATGTGGAGGAAATACCACAGCAAGACATTGACCATATCGCTGTAAGTTCATCTAAGATACGGCATGCCCTTGCCCAAGGTGACCTTGAGACAGCTAACCATTTACTTGGACGGTCCTATTCTATTAGTGGAAGAATTGTGAGAGGTGATAAGCTGGGCCGGTTAATGGGGTTTCCTACCGCCAATATCGAAATAGATTTCAATTATAAACTTATACCCAAAGATGCCATCTACGCTGTTGAAGTTATCTATGAATATCAGAAATTTGGAGGCATGCTTTATATTGGAAACCGACCAACTGTCAATGGAACTAAACGAAATATTGAAGTTAACATTTTTAATTTTCATAAAGACATTTATGGTGAAGATTTGACCATCCACTTTATAAAACTTATTCGCAATGACATGAAGTTTCAGGATTTGGAAACGTTGAAACATCAATTGAGCGAGGACAAAAAATCAGCACTTAACGTCCTCAGTACTACCTAAAGATGAGTTCTCCTAAACTTCTTTGGACACCATCAAATTCCTTGATCCATGGTTCAAATCTGTTTCAATGGATCAACTGGCTGAAAGAAACCAAGGGTTTAGATTTCAAAGATTATACTGAATTGTGGGAATGGTCAACGACTCATATAGAAGATTTCTGGGAAACGATAGTTGAATATTTTGACATCTTATCAGAAGGCTCATATACAAAAGCAATGAGCGGGTCCATGCCATGGGCCACATGGTTTGAAGGGCTCCAACTCAACTATTCGGAACATGTTTTCCGAAATTATTCAGATAAAACTCCAGCTATCATATTCCGTTCAGAAAATAGATTCCCAACTGAAATGAGTTGGCATGAACTAAAGCAACAAGTATCGAGCTTCCAAAAATTTCTGGTAGAAGTTGGTGTCAGTTCGGGCGATCGTGTGGTTGCCTTTGTCCCATGCCTCCCGGAATCAACCATAGCATTTCTGGCGTCCAATTCGATTGGTGCCATCTGGTCTAGTTGTTCTCCTGACTTTGGCGTGCAGTCCGTAATTGACCGATTTGCTCAGATCAATCCTAAAGTGTTAGTCGCAGTAGATGGGTATCATTATGATGGAAAATACTTTGACAAAAAGGAAGTACTACAAGAGATTATAAAAGCTTTGCCAGGCATAGAGAAAGTAGTTTTAATAAAAACCGGAATTGCACAACACCCCTTCCAATATACAACCTGGGAAGAAACCGTAAGCAAAAAAACGAACGAATTGACGTTTCACAAGGTCCCGTTTAACCATCCCATTTGGGTCCTTTACTCATCTGGTACTACGGGTCTTCCAAAGGCAATTGTGCACTCACATGGTGGAGTATTGGTGGAACAGTTGAAGTACCTCACTTTTCATAATGATGTAAAGCCAGATGAACGATACTTCTGGTACACTACAACAGGATGGATGATGTGGAACTATCTTCAGGGATCATTGCTATGTGGTGCCACTCTTGTTTTATATGATGGAAGTCCAACTCATCCAAACTTAAACTCAATTTGGAAATTTATTCAGGATACCAACATCCATCATTTTGGGACTAGCGCTGGTTTTTTACTTGCCTGTAAGAAAGCTGGAATAAATCCTGGTAAGGATTTCAATCTATCATCCCTTCGTTCCATAAGTTCAACAGGTAGCACGCTCCCACCGGAAGGTTTTGATTGGGTCTATAGTCATGTTAAAAAAGACATTTGGCTTGTCTCTATGAGTGGTGGTACCGATGTGTGTAGCGCCTTCGTAGGAGGAAATCCAATGTGGCCGGTTTATTCAGGGGAAATACAATGCAGAGCTTTAGGATGTCGCCTGGAGTCCTACAATGAAGAAGGAGTGCCAGTTCTGGAAGAAGTAGGGGAAATGGTGATCACCCAACCCATGCCATCGATGCCCATTTATTTTTGGAATGATTACGAATACACGAGATATCTCGAGAGTTATTTTGAAATGTTTCCTGGAATTTGGAGACATGGTGACTGGACTAAGATTACATCCCGGCAAGGGGTTGTAATCTATGGCAGATCGGACGCCACCTTAAATCGGGGCGGTGTACGCATCGGAACAAGTGAAATATACAGGGCTGTCGATAAAATCCCAGAGGTTAAAGACAGTTTGATCATTTGTATTGAAAAAGAAAAAGGAGAATTTTATATGCCTCTTTTTGTTGTCATGAACAATGACCAACTTTTGACTGAAAGTATTCAAAGAAAAATTATCAACGCGATTCGGTCTGATTACAGCCCAAGGCACGTGCCAGATGAGATCATTAGTGTACCGGATATACCCTACACTATGAGTGGAAAAAAAACGGAGACGCCCGTTAAGAAAGTGCTCATGGGTAAAGACCCAACAGAAGTAATAAGCACAGGAGCATTGCGTAATCCTGATTCGATGGACTTTTTTCAAAACCTATACGAGACACATTTGAAGAGATCATGAAATGTCTCAAATTTTGAATAATTTTACCAGATGCCAACTGTGATTAAAACGACATTTGAGCAAGAGCAAGCTGATAAGGACGAGGCTTTTCTCAAACTTACTCCTATGCAGAGTTTGGAACGAGCTTATCAGGTTCGGTTAAAGATGCGCAAAGAAGGTGTGAATTATTCTTATCGAGGGCAGAAAGTTAAAGTGATCAGGGATTCGTGAGTTTGGATAAATATGATGTGGAGGTCTTAAAAAAGATTTTACAAAAAAAGGAGCAACGATTAACTTCTACTCAATGAAAAAATCAACCATTCAATTTTCGATAGACCTAGATTCCAATAACGTTCCGGAAAAAATAATGTGGGATGCTACCGACAAACCGGAACCTGGCTTAACAGAAGCCAAGTCAATTAGTATTTCACTCTGGGACCACGAGCAAAAAAATACCATGCGCATTGACCTTTGGTCTAAAGACATGCCCATTGAAGATATGAAGCGATTTTATATTGACTGTATTGGTGGACTGAGTCAAAGTGTGTTGAGTGCTACGGGCGATGAGCACATGGCTTCAGAGATCAATACACTTTGCGAACGGCTCGTTAAGCATATCAAATCCAACGGTTAACTTTTTTTTCCAACCGTTTTCCTGTTTGATTCTAAAGAAACAATGAAGGCATTCCATTCAAAAAATCAGTGCTTTCAATCGTTTGTTTTTGGGCTTTTTCTTGTAGATTTAACAATCTTTAACTGATTCAGCTATGAAGAAACTATACTTACAAATAGGCTTTTTAGCCACTCTTTTTCTTTCAACTACTACTGCCCAATCTCAAACGAAAATTTCAGGTACAGTTTCTGATGAGAAGGGAGAAGGCCTGGCTGGTGTCAACCTAATTATAAAAGGCAGAGTGATTGGTACCGTTACAGATTTGAATGGAAAATTCAACCTAACAGTCAACGATAATCCCCCAATGACTTTAGTCGCCTCATTTATCGGATACCGTACTCAGGAGATTAAAATCGAAAATGCTAATGTCACTTCTATTTCTTTAAAAATGGAAGAGGAGTCATTACTTGGTCAAGAGGTAGTAATCTCGGCTTCTCGGGTAGAAGAGCGCATTATGGAATCTCCAGTAGCAATCGAAAAGATGGATATTCTTGCCGTACAGAATACACCTGCTGATAACTACTATAAAGGTCTTGCCAATCTTAAGGGAGTTGACGTTACTTCCAGTAGTATTAACTTTCAAATTATCAATACGCGAGGTTTTGGATCAACAGGAAACACCCGCTTTGTCCAACTTACCGATGGCATGGACACGCAGGCCCCTGCTCTTAACTTTCCGATCGGTAACTTAAATGGACCCTCTGAATTAGATGTAGAAAGCCTTGAGTTAATTCCGGGAGCGTCATCGGCTCTTTATGGCCCTAATGCTTTCAATGGTATTCTGTTAGTAAATAGTAAAAGTGCTTTTGACTACCAGGGATTAAGCGCATTTGCAAAAACCGGAATAAACCACGTTGGCAGTGAGGCTGATGATGAAATGTCACCTATGTGGGAAGGTGCAATTCGGTACGCCAAGTCATTTAATAATAAATTCGCTTTCAAAATAAATGGAGCGTATATGAGAGCCAACGATTGGAATGGAACTAGTTCTGTTGACCGTGAAATAGCGCGCACACCTGCAGATGCTAACGGAACACCTTTGTATAACCTGACCGATGGATCACACAATCCCGGGGCTGACAGATTACATTATATGGGTGATGAGGCCGCCATTAATCTCGCTATATTTCCATTAAGCTCAAGCTGGAAAACATTTGCCAGTACCAGCAGTCCATATTACAACAATATATTTCAGCCCGGCCTTTCCGCTCTTGACTATGGCAATGCGGGCGACCTTCCAAGTCAGGTTGTTTCACTTACACCCTATCTTGAAAAACATTTAATTAGTTATGATGCTAAGAATATAAAAGCCAATGTTGGACTTTATTACAGATTGAACGATAAAGTAGAAGCAAGCTACTTGTATAACGCTGGTTTTGGAACCAGTATTTATACAGGCGCCCAGCGTTACTCTTTATTAGATTTTGGCATCCAGCAACATCGTCTGCAGTTACGCGGAGATAATTTCTATGTTAGAGCATATACTACTATTGAAAATTCTGGAGACTCATACATTACAGAATTCCTCGGGAAAAGGGTAAATGACTTAGCTGTAAATGCAGCCAATCCACTTTTCAATGATGTTTCAGGATATTTGGCAACGTATGGAACTGAATATCTGCGCTATCTCTTTGCCCAAGGCCTTCAACCAGGTCAAATTAATAGTTTAACGGATGCAGAGCTGCAAATACTTACAGGGATGGGAAAGACTGCTATTCAGGAAGGTGCCCATAACTTTGCCCGGGATCAAGTAGATAATGGTAATACTAATTTGGCTAATGGTCCAGTAAGAGCTGGAATGCATTTAGACCCAACATCCGATACTTTCAAACAAATAAAGGACAAAGCTTCTGTAGGTACCATTCCCAACGGGCCAAAGTTCAGCGATCATACGCGCATGTATCATGCCGAGGCCCAATATGATTTTAAGAATCAGATTAAATTTATGGAACTTCAAGCTGGTGGTAGCTATCGCCAGTATGACCTTCGTTCAGATGGGACAATCTTTGATGATAAAACAAATCCTGTCACAATAACCGAATTTGGAGCCTATGCTCAATTCGGTAAATGGCTTGGCGAAAGAAAGGTTAAGCTTTCCGGCTCGGGCAGGTACGATAAAAACCTGAACTTTAAAGGCAGGTTCAATCCAAGGATATCAGCCCTTTGGAAAATAAATGAAAACCATAATTTTAGATTGTCATACCAAACTGGTTTCCGAATACCTTCCACACAGGGTCAGCATATTGACCTGAGCATTATCAGTGCACGATTGTTAGGCGGACTTCCACGATATGAAGAGAAATACAACCTGATAAGGGAATCAGCAACGGGCCAAAACTTGTCATTCGAAGGCTTCTCAGTTCAAAATTATTCAACTGCTGTTTTTAACAGTGGTACTACCACTGCGGCCATTTTCGACCCCAACAACGTCAAGGAATTACAAAAATTTGAATGGACTCCCGTTAAACCAGAAGGCGTTCAAAATATTGAAGTAGGATACAAAAGTTTGATCGATAATCGATTGTTGATAGACTTGAATTATTATTACAATATTTACAACGACTTTATTACCCAAGTCAGAGTACGAATTGCAGACCAGTTCACCAATGATGCCTCCATGACAGGTATTCCAGGATATTCCTATAACCCTGACCCAGCTTTAAACGGAACTCCTAACTATGCCACTATTCTAAACGGCACAGCTGTGGGCATCAATACGGCCGGGCAGGTGATTGGAAATACAGCACAGATATACACCAACTTTACCGAACAGGTAACTGGCCAGGGATTTGTTGCTGGTCTCACTTATTCATTCCTCAAAGGGTATACTTTGGGTGGCAATTACAACTATAATGTTCTCATCGTAAAGCCAGATCCCAGTAAATTCTTAACGGAATTCAACACACCCGCACACAAAACGAATATCACATTTGGAAACCGTAAGCTCACAGATAAAATGGGATTCAGCGTCACGTACAGGTGGCAGGCTGAATTTGAATGGCAGTCTTCATTCACAATTCCTGCAAACGGTTATGTTCCTGCCTACAGTACTGCAGATGCCCAAATTAGCTACAAACTATCCGGTATGAAATCAATGTTGAAAATCGGTGGTTCCAATATTCTGAATAAGATGTATAACCAAAGTTTAGGAGGCCCGAACATAGGGGCCATTTATTATGTATCACTTACATTTGACGAACTTATGAGATAATCCAACTCTTCCTTTTACACATGTGATGTAAAGAGCTGGTGACCCCGCCTCTCTTTTTGTTAAAATCAACAAATCCTCTTATGAATTTAAAACTTAATCGAATTGCAGTTTTGTGGCTGTTGTATTTTGCTATCTTTCTTACTAGCTGCCAGGATAATGAGGTTACGCCCGTCAATGAGTCATTGGTCAGCTATGAGAGCATTCTTACACGAACATCCAGCGAATTACAAACCATATTAGGCGCCTCCAACATTAACCTTCCCCTCTCAAGCCTTCAACTAGACGTTGAACTTTATGAAATAACGTATAAAACCACCTATCTAAATAATGAACAAATAACTGCTTCAGGCATCGTGATACTGCCAAAGGGCAGTGGTAATTATCCTATGGTCAGCTTCCAGCATGGTACCATTGCAGCCAATTCCCAAGCCCCCTCCATGTTGCCTTTAAACAGCACCGAACTTATTCTCTACGCTGCCCTTGCCTCCCCAGGCTTTATCACGGCAATACCAGATTTCATTGGCTTTGGAAGTTCATCGAATGTACTTCACCCCTACTACGTTCGGGAACTGACTGCATCTACAGTAGTCGATATGCTGAAAGCCACAAAGGAATTGGCCCGGGAAAAAGGGATTAACTTCGATGGTAAATTATTCCTTGCCGGTTATTCCCAAGGTGGTTATGCCACCATGGCCGCACACCAATCAATTGAAAAAAATGCATTGTCTGGATTTGATCTTGTGGCGTCATTTCCTTCTTCGGGAGGCTATGATGTTAAGGCCATGCAAGAATATTTCTTTGGCCTGGATACTTATGCCGAACCTTTCTTTCTTGGATATGTAGCCATGGCCTATAAAACAACTTTCGCATGGACACAGCCTCTCTCAGATTTTTTTCAAGAGCCCTATGCATCGCGTATGCCCGATCTCTTCGATGGAAATAAGACGGGCCAGGAAATTAATGCCCAACTCACAACCTCAATTAATGAACTCGTATCGTTTGATCTTTTGACTAAGATTGATAGCGACACACGATACAAATATATTGTGGATGCTTTTGAAGAAAATAGCCTTGTTGACTGGATACCTAAAAAGCCACTGCATATGTATCATGGGGATATTGACATAACTGTTCCATACGATAATTCGGTAGTGACGTACAATAAATTAATTTCAAATGGAGCCTCTGAAGCTATCGTAACATTTACTACGGTACCTGGCACACACTATACTGGTGTAATCCCCTATCTGGAGGATTTCATCCCCAAGATGCTAAGCCTTAAATAAATAATTCTCCCTTATCTCTCACTAAAACGAAAAGGCTCTCTGAAAATTCAGAGAGCCTTTTTTAATTGAACTGTTCTTTGTTACTATTGAAGCATACCTCCGATGGCCTGAATTATTCCATTGCTGTGTGGAAGATCTTTTACAAAAATCGGAGCAAACGTAGCTGGCACCGTAGGATTGTTCGACACCGCAACACCGTATGGGTTTGGAGGAGTTGCTGAAGGGGCACCCACAGATACGGTTATTGCCTTACCCGATAAAACGCCAGTTATGCTAAGGAGATCCGTAAATGTAGTCGAGCCAGCAGTTTCTGTAACAACATATTTACCAAAAGCATAATGATTTGTAAGAATAGCACGGGCGGTTCCATCAGCTCCTGTTGTAAACGAATCCACTAATTGCGTTGCCGTAATGCCAGAAGCAGCAGCGACAGCTTCAAATACAGCATTCGGAGGTGCAAAGAACGTAGCACCCGTAAATGTAGTTGAAGTTGGTCTTGCTAAATGTGAGACTATCTTTAACTTTCCAGCCGCGGCATCTTCAACATACCCGGCATCGGCCCTTCCAACTAATCTCGCTAAATAAGTAAAGTCTTTACCTAAAAGAACAGTTCCGGCCATAGTGCCTAAGATCGGGGTTAAACTAGCACCCACTGTAGGAGGAATCATGACAGATTGAACTACGTGTACCACACCATTTGTTGCTTTATTATCTGCATCATTGAGTTTAATTGCCTGATTCGTTGAACCAGTTTTCAATGTTAAGTCAGCATCAGCGTTTACAGTGATTGTCTGCACTGCTGAAGTAGCAGCATCGGTATACAAGGAATTTAGCACCGTACCTGCAGGCATATCAGCCCGAAGATTTTGGCCTGCAACAAAGTGATAAGCCAACACACCATTTATAAGTGCGGGGCTAATTAATGCAATGTTGGAAGGAAACCCAGGCGTAGCCAATAAGTTTATAAAGGCCTCGTTACTTGGAGCAAATAGCGTGTAGTCATCTGTTCCACTCATCAAGCTTACCAAATTCGGATACTGATTAAAGTACTTCACAGATGAGTCCAACGCCACGCTTTTATCAACCGTTGCGGATTGCTTAAAATCGGAAGATGCCATTAAATCCAGAATATTTAAGGTTGGCTCTGGCTCTACAACCGGATCGTCACCGCATCCACTGATAACGAATAAACTCGCTACAATAGCAATGACGCTGGTGTAACGAAAAATTGAAAATAGCTTCTTAGTCATAGTAAAAATTAATTTTAGTGAATATCCAAAATTAACAAAAAAATATTGTCAACATAGTATGCAAGCCGAATAAAAACGGCATTTTTTGACATCTAAATCGTGTGCGACCAGTTAAACGGGTGACTCTTGTTTTTTTTATCACCAACTAATTTGCTCAGAAAAGCTCCTTGGCAATCTTATAAATCGGGTCAGATTTTCCCATGGAATAAAAATGCAATGTAGGAACTCCAAATTTCATCAACTCCTTAGATTGCTTGACGGCCCATTCAATACCTACCAACTTCACAGCCGCATTGTCCTTGCACTTGTCTATTTCGTCCGCCAACTCTTCAGGAAGATCAATGTGAAAGATAGTGGGAAGTACAGTTGTCTGCACTTTTGCAGTAATGGGTTTTATGCCCGGAATGATGGGTACATTGATATCACTTTCCTTACATAGTTTTACAAATTCAAAGTATTTTTTGTTGTTAAAAAACATTTGTGTTACGATATACTGCGCTCCTAACTCTACTTTATGCTTCAGGTATTTAATATCTGCTTTAAGATTAGGCGATGAGAAGTGTTTCTCTGGATAGCCCGCAACTCCAACACAAAAGTTGGTTGGGTTTGGATGTTGTAGTTCTTCATCAATAAATTTTCCGTTGTTCATGGAAACAATTTGGCCTAACAACTCTGAAGCAAATCGATGACCATCAGGTTCAGCTACAAATCGTGCTTCTGTTTTTATGGCGTCTCCTTGAAGTGCCAATACATTATCAATTCCTAAAAACTGTAAGTCAATCAAGGCATTCTCCGTCTCTTCTTTGCTAAAGCCCCCACAAATAATATGCGGCACTGTATCCACTTTGTAGTGGTTCTGAATGGCCGCACAAATCCCAACGGTGCCTGGCCGTTTCCGCGTTGACCTCTTTTCCAAAAGTCCGTTTTCTTTTTTTTTATATACGTATTCTTCACGGTGATAGGTAACATCAATAAAAGGAGGTTTAAATTCCATTAGTGGATCCAGGTTATCAAACAATGAGCGTATATTCTCACCTTTCAAGGGTGGAAGGATTTCAATACTAAAAAGTGTTTTGCCATTGGCATTCTTAAGGTGGTCGGTTACTTTCATTTTAAAGTGTTAAAGTACTTAGGTGTTGAAGTGTTTAAGGGTTGATGTGCTTAAGTAATGATAAGTTATGTCTTGGTTCGAAACACGAATGCATTACTTCTCATTTTCTAGTGTTTAGGTACTTAATAAGGCCAAGACCTAAAGCTTTTACTTCCTCCGTTAAACTTTGCAAAGATTGAACTTGATCTTTTGGAAGGTATCCTAGGTCTAATGCTACATAAAGTATACTTTTTACTTCTGAAGCAGAGGATGTTGAAATTTCCAAAAATCGAACGAACTCCTTTTTACTGAAACGTCCGAAACCCTCAGCAATATTACTCATTGAAGAAAGAGATGCTCTTCTGATTTGACTCTTAACATCATAATCCTTTGAGAAATCTCCTTTGTTAATTGCCTGATAGATTTCCTTCACCAAAAGACGAGCTTTCTGCCAGCATATCAAATCTTCAAACTTATCAACCTTGGCCATATCTTAATGTGTTTAAGTGCTGAAGTGTTTAGGTGCTGACTCCAATACCTCAACACTCTAATACCTCACACTTTAATACCGCTACACTTTAATACCGCTACACTTTAATACCTCAGCACATTAGCACTTCAACACTTTTTAATTATCCATAACTTAAATTAGGGCCCAACCATTTTTCCATTTCAACAAGGGGCATTCCCTTCCGTACAGAATATTCTACTACCTGGTCTTTCTCAATTTTCCCTAGGCCAAAATATTTGGACTCAGGATGGGAGAAATAATAACCACTAACAGAAGAAGCCGGATACATGGCAAAAGATTCTGTCAATTTAATACCCACCTGTTTCTCTGCATCTAAAAGCTCAAAAATAGTCTGCTTCTCTGTATGATCCGGACAAGCCGGATAACCTGGTGCAGGCCGGATTCCAGTATACTCCTCATTAATCATCTGTTCACAATCCAATATTTCTGTTGAAGCGTATCCCCAGTACTCCTTTCGCACTTTAGCGTGCAAACATTCCGTGAATGCCTCTGCCAATCGATCGGCCAGGGCCTTCACCATAATGTCAGAGTAATCATCTTGCAGTACTTTGTACTCAGCCAATATTTTTTCAATCCCCACTCCTGCCGTTACCGCAAACAATCCAATATAATCTTGCTTACCGCTTGACTTGGGCGCAATGAAATCAGCCAGGCAAAAATTAGGTAGGTTTTGAGCTTTCTTATTCTGCTGTCGCAGAAAATGCAGTTTTTTATACTCTTTACCATCCCGATATAGCAGAACATCATCGTGGTCATTACTATTTGCCTGATAAAATGCAAAAACTCCGTTCGCATGCAATCTTTTCTCAGTAATAATCTTATCGAGCATTACCTGTGCGTCATCAAAAAGTTTTTTTGCCTCTACCCCAACAATTGCATCATTAAAAATTCCCGGGTACCTTCCGGCCAGCATCCAGGTCTGAAAGAATGGAGTCCAATCAATATATTCACTGATTTCCGAGAGTGGAAAGTCAAGCAATATCTTCTTGCCAAAAAAAGTAGGATTGTGAGACTCAAATTTAGACCAATCAATCTTCACTTTGTTTTTCCTTGCTTCTGCTAACGTGATGTAATTTTTTTCCAATTGCCTGTTTTGATGGTCTTTCCGCATATTGGCATACTCCAACTTCATTTTCACCTGGAAGGTCGACCGTGACTTAGGATTGATTAATTCACTTGCCACCGGCACTGAACGGGAGGCATCCAGAACATGAACAACAGGTCCGGAGTATGCTGGATCAATCTTAACGGCAGTATGTATGCGCGAGGTGGTTGCCCCTCCTATTAACAGCGGCAAATCCATTTTTTCACGCTCCATCTCCTTGGCGAAATGCACCATTTCATCTAATGAAGGTGTTATTAATCCGCTTAATCCGATCACATCCACCTTCTCGCGCTTAGCCGCTTCTAGAATTTTTCCAGCAGGCACCATTACACCAAGATCGATCACGTCATAGTTATTGCAAGCCAACACCACACCAACAATATTCTTACCAATGTCATGCACATCTCCTTTTACGGTTGCCAGCAAAATCTTAGGAGCCGATTGTCCAGTATTTCCACTTAGCCTTTTCTCTTCTTCCAAAAAGGGTGTGAGATACGCAACCGATTTCTTCATCACCCTGGCACTCTTCACTACCTGGGGCAAAAACATTTTACCAGATCCGAACAGATCACCCACTACGTTCATCCCTGCCATTAAAGGTCCTTCGATCACGTGCAATGGTTTTCCATATTTCAAGCGCGCTTCTTCTGTGTCCGCCTCTACAAAATCAATGATACCCTTTACTAAAGAATGTGTAATTCTCTCTTCAATTGTTCCATTTCTCCATTCATCATCTACTTCCTTTTTTTTTGCAGATCCCTTTACAGTTTCAGCAAATTCAAGAAGTCTTTCAGTGGCATCGTCTCGTCTATTCAGCAACACGTCTTCTACCCGGTCTAATAAGTCTTTTGGGATCTCATCATACACTTCCAGCATGGTTGGATTGACAATACCCATATCCATGCCATTTTGAATCGCATGATATAAAAAAACCGAATGCATCGCCTCCCTTACTTTCTGGTTTCCGCGAAAGCTAAATGAGACATTGCTTACGCCACCACTAACATGGGCACCTGGAAGGTTTTCACGAATCCATTTGGTTGCTTTGAAAAAATCTAATGCATAGTTTCTATGCTCATCAATTCCCGTAGCTACTGGAAAAATGTTGGGATCGAAAATAATGTCTTGCGGGGCAAAATGAACTTCGTTAACAAGTATGTCATAAGCTCGCTTACAAATATCAATTCTTCTCTGATAGGTATCGGCCTGTCCATCTTCATCAAATGCCATTACCACAGTGGCAGCACCATAGCGCTTCACCAGTTTAGCCTGACGTTTGAACTCTTCCACCCCACCCTTCATACTGATGGAGTTCACAATTCCCTTCCCCTGAATACATTTTAATCCTTCCTCGATCACTTCCCATTTTGATGAATCGATCATTACCGGAATGCGCGAAATCTCCGGCTCTGATGCCATGAGATTGAGGTATTTTACCATGGCTGCTTTGGAATCAAGCATGCCTTCATCCATGTTCACATCAATAACCTGAGCCCCACCTCTTACTTGATCAAGCGCAACTTCCAAGGCTTCATCGAATTTGTCTTCCTTGATAAGTTTCAAAAATTTTGCTGAACCTGTAACATTTGTTCGTTCACCAATATTGACAAAGTTGGATTCCTTGGTAATGATTACTGACTCCAGGCCACTTAATCGTAAGAAATTAGGCATGAACAGACACCTCCCTTGGCTTAAATTTATTTGCCACTTCAGCTATTTTTTTGATATGATCAGGAGTAGTTCCACAGCAACCACCTACGATATTGACTAACCCTTCCTTTAAAAATTCTTCTACTTGTGCCGCCATTTCGTCAGGACTCTCATCGTAATGACCGAATTCATTCGGTAATCCTGCATTTGGATAAGCACTGGTAAAGAAAGGAGCCTGTTCATTAAGTATTTGCAAATAGGGGCGCAACTGTTTGGCCCCAAGAGCACAATTTAAGCCAATACTCAGTAGTGGCACGTGCGATACCGATATCAAAAAAGCATCGGTTGTTTGACCCGATAGTGTTCTCCCACTTGCATCGGTAATCGTACCGGACACCATGATAGGAAGCTCCTTTCCTAGCTCCTCAAATAATTCCTGAATAGCAAAGAGACAGGCCTTGGCATTTAATGTATCAAAAATAGTTTCAACTAATAGGAGATCAGAACCTCCATCCATGAGACCCTTCGCCTGTTCTTTATAGGCAGTCTTTAACGCATCAAACGTAATAGCCCGATACCCTGGATTATTTACATCTGGTGATAAAGATAAGGTGCGGTTCGTGGGGCCTAAAGCACCCGCCACAAACCGCGGTTTTGATGGGTCCTTCCTGGTAAACTCACCGGCAACCTCTTTGGCAATCGTGGCAGATTGAAAATTAAGTTCATAGGCAATGCTTTCGAGATGGTAATCTGCCTGGGCAATCGCAGTACTACTGAACGTATTTGTTTCAATAATATCAGCTCCAGCTTGAAAATATTGCCGGTGAATCTCCTTAATAATATCCGGACGTGTAATAGACAATAAATCGTTATTGCCTTTTACCAAGTAAGGATGATCTTTAAACCTCACTCCTCTAAAATCTGCCTCCTCCAACGGGTGTCTTTGGATCATAGTACCCATGGCACCATCCAGAACAAGTATTCTTTCCTTTAAAATGTCTTGTATCTTCACTCTTGCTGAATTTATATTTTGTGTTATTCAGAAAGAGCCGCATAAGATTGGCCGCTTATCTTTTCCACCGAACAAATTAGTGGGGGGAGTTAGCACAACATACCTTCTATATGGCACAAGTTGCTAAGACGTCATCGGGCCCTATCCCTCAGTCTTTCTGAATAAGCAATGCAAAGAAACTCAATATGTTGCTAATAATGAAGTTTCAATCTGCTTATTTTGTATTCGTTAATACTAAATTACGTATACGAATTTTGAAACTTGCTGCAATCGACATCGGTTCTAATGCCATTCGTCTTCAAATCTCCACCGTCTTAGACCACGGCCCTACTATAATCTTTAAGAAACTTGAATATGTACGCTTCCCCCTTCGTTTGGGTCACGATGTATTTTCTACAAATAGAATCGGTAAGGCCAGCATGGATAAGTTCAAGAAGCTCATGAAGACATATAAACTGTTATTGGAACTATATGAAGTTGATGATTATATGTTTTGTGCCACCTCGGCCATGCGCGAGGCGGAAAATGGAGAGCAATTGGTAAATGAGGTTTTAGATGAATTGGGAATAACAATCCACGTGATTGATGGACATCGCGAAGCCGATCTGATTAATCGAGCTATTAGTTCCTACCTGACCGACAAAACTTACTTACACATTGATGTAGGTGGTGGCAGTACTGAACTGAACTTGTATACACAAGGGGCAAAAATAAAAACCAGATCCTTTAAAGTCGGTTCGGTGCGTGTGCTGGAGCACCATGATTCTCCCATTATGTGGGAAGACATGGAACACTGGGTAAAGGAAAATGTAAAGAAGAAATATGGCAAAGTTACCGCGGTTGGAACAGGGGGTAATATCAGCAAGATTTTTGAACTGGCTAAATTAAAGCCAGGAAAATCAATGACCTTAAAGCGCGTAAAAGAAATGAAAAATCTTATCGAAAATCTTAGCATGGAGCAGCGCATCTATGACTTGCAAATGAATCCTGATCGTGCGGATGTGATTATTCCAGCAAGTGATGTCTACATCAAGGTGATGGAATGGGCTAGATCTCAATCGATCATTGTCCCTGAAGTCGGGTTAAAAGACGGGATGTTACTTTTTTTACTTGATAAATACAGGAGCCAAAAGAAGATTGAGTTTACATGATCGGCATGTGCTCAGAACAATTTTACATCCTGGACAATTTCTGGCGTAACGTAGTAAAATTCTTTATGTAAATTAAAAATAGGCTCTCCATTCTGTTCTCTTATTGTATATCTGCCATCTTCCTTCATAGTATACGAGTTGACATTATCCCAAAGATTGTATCGTAAAATATTCATGGCTTGTTTCTTTAAAGATTCTTGCTCTAATAGAAACAGTGATTCGATCCTACGGTCAAAACTTCTCACCATGGCATCCGCACTGCCAATATACACTTTGGGTGCCCCTTCATTGTGAAAATAGTAAATCCGGGAATGCTCCAGATAGTCCCCTACAATAGAGATCACTTCAATATTTTCGCTCAACCCTTTCCTGCCCGGCCGCACACAACACATTCCCCTTACAATCAGTTTAACGGACACTCCAGCTTGTGATGCTTCGTACAAAGATTCGATCAGCTCTTTATCCTGAATCGAATTTAGTTTTATTATGATTCCAGCCGTTATTCCACTTCTTGCATTCTCAGTTTCTCGCTTGACCAGATTACAAAGTTGGATGCGCATATCACGTGGTGATGTAATTAGATTTCGGTAAGCTGTAGGCTGGGAATGACCGGTGATTACATTGAAAAATTCAGACACATCGCTTCCGTACGTATCATTGGATGTCAATAATCCAATATCGGTATAAAGCCGTGAGGTAACTTCGTTATAATTTCCAGTGGCCAGGTGAACATATCGGTAAACCCGCTCGGGCTCCTGGCGGACAATCAATAGCAACTTGGTATGCGTCTTCAAACTACTTACGCCATAAATAACAAAACACCCTGCCTTCTGAAGACGCTGGGCTTCACGCAAATTATTCTCTTCATCAAAACGAGCCTTCACCTCAAATAAAACAGAAACATGTTTACCATTTTCTGCTGCCTTCAGCAACGCTGCTGTAATGCGCGATTCTTTCGCTACCCGGTAAATGGTAATCTTGATACTAAGCACTTTGGGGTCATCGGCCGCCTTCTCCATCAGTTCCACTACCGGATCAATGGAGTCATAGGGATGATGTAATAGCACATCCCTCTCTTTCAAAACATCGAAGAGATCGCGTGTGCCATACTCTGGAAACGATACAGGTCTACGGGGAGGATGTAAAGGTGCTCGCTTATTTTTAAATTCTTTATGGTTAATAATCTGTACTAGACCATTAAAATCAATCATCCCCTCACCAGGTATGGAAATAATATTATCATCATCAAGGTCCCATTGAATTTTAAGGAGGCGCAATAACCACGGATCAGGATTCTGCTGAATATCTAGACGCACCACCCTTCCAGTTCTCCGAGTCTGTAATTTCCGCTTAAGCTCTTCCAGAAAATTCGACTCAATGTCCTCACTCTCTTCCAGGGTAAAGTCCCCATTTCGATTGATTCGAAAAAGGTTAATGGTGAGTATCTCCACATTCCGAAAAAGATGGTGAATATTATGGCTAATAATCTCCTCAATGGGAATAAAAAGAACAAGTCCATCGGGTTGCGTAATTTCAAAGAACCTTGGAATGTTGCTGGGCACTTGTATAAACGATGCTTTTTGCTGATTTGGGTTTTCACCAGGAGCTTTTGTAACCACTCCAAATAACAGCCTGTTATTCTTTAGTGTCGGAAATGTATGATACCCATCAAATACCATAGGAGTAAGCATGGGATATACCGTACGGGTAAAATATTGATCTACCGTGCTGGTATATTCTACAGAAAGGGAAAAATAATCAACGATCTTAAAATTATTCTTTTCAAAAAGCGGTTTAAGTTTTTTGATAAAATAATCATTTTGGTTGTATACAAATTTTTTTATTTCAGTCAGCAACAATTTGCGAAAAGGCGATTCGCGAAGGCCACTGTAATCATAACGCTCTTTGCCATAGTCAAGGTAATTATATAGACTACCTAATCGAATGGTGCAAAACTCATCAAGGTTTGAAGAGGTAATCGAAAAAAACTTCAATCGATCAAAAATACTGCGGTCAATATGTTTGGCCTGATCTAATACCCGGTAATTGAATTGCAGCCAGCTTAAATCACGGCTTATGAAATTACTGTCAAATATTTGTTGATTTATTTTACTATCTATAGCAGAAATCTCCACTGTTGTATTCACAGTTCAATATTTTAAGTAAACGCGTAATAACTAGTTCGTAGCGTGGTATTTTTAGGGGATGTTAAACATCGATCTTCGCATATTTGGCATTTTTTTCGATGAACTCTCTCCTCGGTGCAACTTCATCACCCATAAGCATCGAAAATAAGTGGTCCGCTTCAGCTGCCGATTCAATGTTGACCTGCTTCAATGTTCGTCTGGAAGGATCCATTGTGGTACTCCAAAGTTGCTCTGGGTTCATCTCACCTAAACCCTTATAACGTTGGACTCCAACGCTGTCTTCTTTACCATCCTTGCTCATTTCTTTTGTAAGAGTCTCCCTTTGCTCTTCATTCCAGCAATACCGCTCGTCTTTCCCCTTCTTCAATAAATATAAAGGAGGCAGCGCTATGTAAATAAATCCTTGTTCAATCAATTCCCTCATATAGCGGAAGAAGAAAGTAAGAATTAAGGTACGTATATGACTGCCATCAATATCTGCATCCGTCATTATTATAACTTTATGATACCGAAGCTTAGTGGTATTCAATGCCTTTTGATCTTCTTCAGTACCAAAACTCACACCCAATGCAGTGATCATATTCTTGATCTCCTCATTTTCATAAATCTTGTGTTCCTGTGCTTTCTCCACGTTTAAAATCTTTCCGCGCAAAGGAAGAATTGCCTGAAAATGTCGTTCTCGACCTTGTTTGGCTGAGCCCCCAGCAGAATCCCCTTCAACTAAATAGAGCTCGCAAATAGCCGGATCGGAACTGGCACAATCAGCAAGTTTTCCAGGCAGCCCTGTTCCGGAAAGCACATTTTTTCGCTGTACCATCTCACGCGCCTTGCGGGCAGCAATACGGGCTTGAGCTGCAAGGATCACCTTACTCACAATAAGTTTTGCTTCACGCGGGTTCTCCTCTAAATAATTCTGAAGCATCTCTCCGACCGCTTGGTCTACAACGCCCATGGCTTCTGAGTTCCCAAGCTTTGTCTTCGTTTGACCTTCAAACTGTGGTTCGGCCACTTTTATGGATATCACAGCCGTTAAGCCTTCACGGAAGTCATCACCGCTTATTTCAACTTTTGCTTTTTCAAGGAGGCCTGATTTCTCCGCATAACTTTTTAGTGTGCGCGTTAGAGCCCTTCGAAAGCCTGCCACGTGGGTCCCGCCCTCATGCGTATTGATGTTATTGACATACGAAATAAGGTTTTCGCTATAGGCTGTATTATATCCCATGGCTACCTGAACCGGAATTTCGCCCTTATCATTTTCAATGAATATCGGCTTTGGAATCAGCTTTTCTCGAGTAGAATCGAGGTATTCAACAAATTCACTAAGGCCGCCTTCTGAATAAAAAGTTGTTGACTTGGGATTGCCCTTCTCATCCAAATCTCGCAAATCCTTTAGATTGAGTCTAATACCTGGGTTAAGAAAGGCCAACTCCCGCAAACGGGAAGAAACAGTTTCATAGTTGTATTCAATAGTCAGGGTAAATATTTCCCTATCCGGTTTGAATAGTACCGTGGTGCCTCTGCGCTCAGACTGGCCTATTACTCTTACAGAATATTTAGGTGCACCTCTCTCGTATTCTTGTTCAAAAATCTTGCCTTCGCGGTAAACGGTCACCAAAAGCATCTCCGATAACGCATTAACACAGGAAACGCCTACACCATGCAATCCTCCCGATACCTTATAGGTATTCTTATCAAATTTTCCACCGGCATGAAGTACGGTCATGACTACTTCAAGGGCAGATCGTTTCTCTTTTTCGTGCATATCCGTTGGGATACCACGACCATTGTCCTCAACGGTAACCGAGTTATCAGTATTAATGCTCACGTCAATGGTATCGCAGTACCCACCTAAGGCTTCATCAATTGAGTTATCCACAACCTCCCAAACAAGGTGATGTAGGCCTTTTACACCAGTGTCCCCAATATACATGGAAGGCCTCTTTCTTACGGCCTCCAAACCTTCCAAAACCTGAATATTACTTGCTGAATAATTAGTTTCGTCTCTGTCCTGTTTTTCGCTCATGATTGGTTTTTACAAAGGGTCAAAAATAAGGTTTTTTACCTCATTTTCAGCATTTTTAAGGGATATTAATGAAGTATTTTACTCCAAGATTTAATAGGAATTTGAGGGGCTATGATGCTTTGGACTGAATCCTTAGTTTTAATTAAAATACCAAGTTATGAGGGCTCTTTTTTCTTTTATTTTGGTCTGTTTGTCTACAGCATGTTTTAGCCAAAAATTAATTGAATTTATAGGGATTCAAGAGGAACCTATTTTTAAATCAAAAGAGGATTCTGTCAATTACGCAAGCCTCCAAAGTATCTTAAGCAAATCATCCATTGATTCTAAAGACCCAAGGAAATTTGATAGCCTTTTTCAGTTAAGAATGATACTAATGAGTCCTGATAAAATTACGGGCTTCCGTAAAATTTATCGTGCCAATCCTAATTTTTTTCAATATGAAAACCTCAGCAATCTTACTGACTTCGCTCAGGTAAAGGAATTGAGCTTATCCGGTAAAAAATATAAAAAGCTACCAGCCGAAGTTTTCAAATGTAAGAACCTCGAAGTACTTCAATTGGTTAATACTTCTTTATCACGCTTGCCGCGAAAGATAAATCGCCAGACAAGCTTAAAGACGGTCATTGTTTTAAACAACAAAACAAATAAACCACTCAAACTTAAAAAGAACAGCCACGTTGAGACACTTGTTATCCGTGGGGAACAGCCTGAAAACCTACCGTTGAGTTATAAGAATTTTACATCCCTCGTCAAACTAGATTTGTCCAATAATTTTCTTACAAAATATCCAAATGGTGTTAATCATAACAAAAAACTAAAGGAGTTAATCCTGATCAATAATTCTATTACGCTGAAGGATAACGATATTAAACCTAACGACTATCTAGAAAAGCTCGACCTCCTCAAAAACGAAATAACCAAAGTACCCTCATCCATTGAAAACCTATCCAACCTAAGGACATTAAAATTCAATTATAATTCGATTAATGAAATCGCTCCTGAGATTGGTAAACTTGTTAAGCTGGAGAATCTATCATTATACAACAATCAACTTGCTACCATACCTGATGGCGTTTACCAATTGAAATCTCTGAAACAAATTGATTTGTACTATAATCAAATTGAGAAGCTTGATAACGATGTGATGAATTGGCAAAATCTTGAAATTCTATATCTCGCTTTCAATAAAGTTTATACTCTTTCTGATAAACTAGGAGAATTAAAAAAACTGCGTGAGCTATATCTCCACAACAACCGACTCAGTTCGATACCAGAAAATTTAGGCAACCTTGAAAACCTTATCGTATTGAGAATAAATAATAATAGATTATTGCATTTGCCTCCATCTCTCACAAAACTAACTTATCTCGAAAATCTTGATATTTCAAGAAACGAGATTCAATACTTGCCCATCGAATTCTTCGATTTTAGGCAGCTGAAAATACTTGGTTTGGTTGCCAACCCCTGGGATGCTGAAACCAAAGAACTATTGCCTGAAAAAGTAAAGGAACTCAGAGCCAAAGAAATAATTGTGCACCTGAATTCCTTTGATGAAACCGTTGACAATTAGGTCCTCTATTTTTTTACTTTTGGTTTTTTCTTCTCCCCGCCTTTACCTCCATCTTCAGCCAACAAGTTAGCTTTTGCTTTTTGTAATTCCGCTAGCTGGGCCTCATTGACTTTAGGATAGCTAAGTTTAAGCTTTTCGAATTCCTTATAGATAACATAGGCAATCGATAGTCGGGCATACCATTTATCATCGGCTGGAATGACAAACCAGGGGGCAGACTCTGTCGAAGTTTCGTTCATAGCCTCCTCATATGCCTTCTGATAATCGTCCCAAAATCCTCTTTCTTTTAAATCGGCCAACGAAAATTTCCAATTCTTGGTCGCATCGTCAACGCGTTCCAAAAATCTTTTCTTCTGTTCTTTCTTAGAAACATTGAGAAAAAACTTTAGAACAATCATTCCATTATCGGTCAGGTTTTTTTCAAATCTCCTGATCTGTTTGAATCGGTTTTCCCAAAATTTCTTATCGATTTTTTTCACAGAATCGATTCCAGGTATCATCTCTTTCATGATAAATTCAGGGTGGACTTTTGTGACGAGTACATTTTCGTAATGGGATCGATTATGGATTGCTATTTCGCCCCTGGCCGGAAGAGCCAATTCGTGTCGCCAAAAAAAATCATGATCAAGTTCAGCTGCATTTGGAGCCTTGAAACTGTAGACTTTTACACCTAAAGGGTTGAACCCAGACATGATATGTTTAACCGCTCCGTCTTTACCGGCAGCATCCATTGCTTGAAGAATGATAAGGATACTATATTGATTGTGGGCATATAGTTTGTCTTGGGTTATAGCCAACTCTTTTACGCCTTTTTCCAGCAGTTTTACAGACTCTTCCTTGGTTAAAGTATTGCCTTTATAGCTGGTTTCAAAATCCTTAAGCCTGGTCTTCTTCCCCGGTTTAACCAGGTAATCATTGATATTTAATCTGGATTTTACATTTTTCATAGGATGTGTTTTAATTAGTTATCTAAAGCTAATGTTAACCGTGATTTAACAATATGATTTTGGTCAGTTTTTTGAGATCGACTTCATGCCCTTTAAAAATCTAATAATTACAAGGTTCTTTCTTCGTTTTTTTTGTTACATTTCCCATGCATTCCAAACACACCCATATGAAAACGAAACACGGCTTTCTGTTGCTCGGTTATTTCAGCCTTTTCCTTATTTCCGCTTCCGCTCAGGATGAAGCAAAAGCCATCCAGGCCATTATAGAAAAGGAAACTTTTTCCTTTCAAAACGTTGATCACAAAACCTGGGAAGATTCATGGCTCAAAGTACCCTATGCCTACTGGTCCTATTCCGATTCAACGGGAACAAGTTTTGTCCAGGGTTGGGATGCAATTAATAAATCATTTGAAGCCTATTTTAAAACTCAAGTAGCCAACCGACAAATCGATGTAGCCCGTAAAGGCTCAGCGATTAGTATTGAGCGCAAATGGGGAGAAATTCGGATCTATAAAACCGGTGCCTATGTTCAGTACATTCAGAAAGTTAAAGATGGCCTTATTGATCGAGATGAGACTTCTCAGATTCGTTTTTTAGAGAAGAAAGATGGTAAGTGGAAAATTGTGTACGTAGGGATTATTGCAAAATACCCTGCCGAATAAGCAGGAGTTTAGAATTGTCCAGTACGTAGCATCACCAGTGTACAAGCTTCTATTGCTTCCACACCTGCTTCTATTGCTTTCCTTTCCAATTCTGGATTCTCCGTCCCAGGGTTGAAAATAATTCTACTGGGCTTCAGACTAAGGATGTACTCATACCACTCTTTCTGATGGTGAGGCCCAATGTATAAAGTTATTGTATCGACATCGCTCACTTTTGGTTTTTCAAAAATATTTAGAATCCCGCGACCTAAAACAGCTCCTTTTCTTATTCCCACCGGCACAAATTCATGGTGGTATCGATCTAGCATTTCTGCTGCATAGTAAGCATATCGGGAAGTGTTGGTTGTGGCACCTATAATGACCGTTTTCTTCATGCTCAATAGTTCTATCGTAATATCTTAATTACTGCTTCAGCACATCGTTCGCCATCCATAGCTGCCGAAACAATTCCTCCGGCATATCCTGCACCTTCACCACAGGGAAATAGCTTCTTTATTTGAGGATGCTCCATCGTTTCTTTATCCCGTGGGATCCTGACAGGCGATGATGTTCTGCTTTCGACCCCCACCATCTGAGCCTCATTGGTTAAATAACCTTTCATTTTAACTCCAAAACTTTTGAAACCTTGATATAAACTCTCGGAAATAAAGGACGGTAAAATACTTCTAATATCAATTGAGGCAAGTCCGGGTTGATAGGATGTTGTCAACAAAGAAGCCGAGGTTTTGTTCTCCATAAAATCCACTAGCCGTTGTGCAGGCGCTGTTTGAGTCCGGCCGGCAACCTCACATGCCTTTTGTTCAATCTCTCTTTGAAAATACATTCCAGCTAATGGTCCATACTTTGAATATGCTTTAAAGTCACCCTGTTCAACTGCCACCACAATTCCGGAGTTCGCAAACTTCGAATCCCTGCGGGAAGGACTCATTCCATTTACAACAATTTCGCCAGGTGCCGTAGCCGATGGTACAATGAAGCCTCCCGGACACATGCAAAACGAAAATACCCCTCTCTCCTTACCATCAACGCTAGCCTGGTGCACAAGTGTATATGAAGAAGCCGGCAGATAAGGACCGCGATCATTTGAACAATGATATTGGATCCTGTCCACCAGATTTTGCTGATGTTCAACCCGAACTCCCATGGCAAATGGCTTGACTTCAATTGCAATACTTCGTGAATATAGGAGCTCAAAAATATCTCTCGCGGAATGGCCCGTTGCCAGGATTACCGCATCTGCTGTGATCTTTTCTCCCTGTAGTGTAACAACACCTTTCATTTCATTTTTATCAAGGATGAAATCTATCACCCTGGTGTTAAAATAAATCTCTCCGCCTGCAAGCTCAATGCTTTCCCGTAGTGCCTCAACCAGATTAGGAAGTTTGTTAGTGCCAATGTGAGGATGTGCATCATATAAAATTTCTTCCTTTGCACCGTGCGCCACTAGAATTTCCAGGATACGTTTGATGTCACCTCTTTTTTTTGACCTGGTGTAGAGCTTTCCATCTGAATAGGTACCGGCCCCGCCTTCACCAAAACAGTAATTGGATTCTGGATTAACAATGTGTTCTTTATTAATTGCGGCTATATCTCGCCTTCGCGCCTTGTTATCTTTTCCTCGTTCTACTACAATCGGCTTAAGTCCCAACTCAATTAATCGGAGTGCTGCAAAAAGTCCTGCAGGGCCCGAACCCACAACAATTATTCGATTTGACTTTCGTACATCAGGATACTCTTTCTTAAAGCTCAAGGCAATCTTGTCATTGCTTACAGGAACTAGTTCTACAAGAAATTTTACCTGTACATTGCGACTGCGAGCATCAATGGAACGTCTGAGTATTTTTGGTTGAATACCATCACCGTCTTTAAGATTTACTTTTTGATAAAGCGTTTGCTTGAACAGGTCATCATCAAATGCCTCTTGTGGAGTAAGTGAAATTTCTAAAGTCCTCATATGGAAAGGTAGTTATCCTTTCAGTTTGTATATAGTACGCTGAACTTTTAGCGAAGCTCTCTCTTCGTAATTCTTTACCATTCACATCTACCTTTTCCCGTCAAAAGAAGTTGAATAGCCGAACGTTAGCCCAAAACGAAATGTCTGCGAAAACGAATTTGTGTTCAGCGAAGAAAATACATCTTCGAATATAGGTTCAATATCAGAGAAGCGATAACCCAATCCATAACCAACAAACGCATCAATTGTAAACCCATTACCATTATTTTTTTGCATCAGGCGTGAGCCCAACAAAAGGCCATATTCAAATCGCTGCTCTGATGCGCTGGCCGTTATTAATGTGGGCGATTTTGTTATGGAAACGTTGGAGAAGTATCCCAGATTGCTGAACCTCACCTCATGGGCAAAATACCACATTCCAATGGGCATGTTATTATAAAACTTCTGTTTTATTGCCATGCTATAACCCCGTTTGAAAATTGCATTTTCCGGGACTTCCGAATCAGCGGTAAAAAACGGATCACGTATGCCCTCAAATTCAAACTCATGACCCAGCCTGGATTGGTTGTAAAATTCAATTCCTAAAGGAATCTTTCCGATAAAAGTTGAAAATGGATTAGTCGAAAATATCACCCCTCTGTACTCGGGAAACCTTGGGGTGAAATAATAAAACCCTTTTTTAACCGTACGAGTGGTGGCAGGCGCAGCAGCCTTACGTGCATTAATCAAAGAATTAATATCATTCACCAACGCTTTGTCTTCATAAAAAGGTTTATAATATCCGGATAAAGTTCCATCTTGTTCATAGAGTTCCCAGGTACCTACACGCTGGTCATTTTCAATTTGCCCTTTGGTTTGCAGGGTGCCATTGGGATAAAATCCCCGATACGTTCCTTTTCCTTTTTCAAATTCGCATTCGCCCTCCGTTTTTCCATCTTCAAAAAAATATTGCCAATGACCTTGGTTATTCCCATCAACCACCTGGCCTTTCACTTTTAGTTTTCCACCTTTATAATATTCACGATACTCACCCGTTCCTTTATTGATGGTAATTTCGCTTTTGATCGTACCATCCTTGTTAAGGGAATTCCAATAGCCATTTTTCTTTCCACCTACATATTCACCGGTTGTACTAACTGAGCCATCCTCAAAATAGTAATTCCATTTGCCGGTGGGCTCATCATTTTCGTATTGGCCAGACGAGGCAACCTTGCCAGTTGGATAATAATATTTCCACTCACCGTTCTTTTTACCATTTGCGAAGTCACCCTCCCCATTAAGTATCCCATCCTCAGCAAAATACCGCCAATGACCCACATTTCGTAATCCTGCCCGAGGGCCCTCTGCCAGCACTTTACCAGAATGATAGTATTCTGTATACCGGCCATAGTCATCAATGTATTCAATTTCGCCACGTAATGTGCCATCTTCAAAATATGTCTTCCATAGACCGTTACGCTTATTATCCGTGTATTCGCCATGTTCTTTCAGGTCGCCACTTTCATAATAAATTTTCCATTCTCCGGTTTTGCTTTTGCCATCAATGTTGCCTTCCATGCTCTTTGCTCCATTCTCATAAAAATATTCCCATCTTCCATAATTCGAGTTTTGGCGGAGTATACCTCTCATTCTTAGATTTCCTGTTTCAAAATAAAATTCCCACATCCCGGTAGTCTCATTGCTCATGAACTGACCTTTGGACTCTATGTTTCCATTCAAAAAATAAGCGATGTAACGCCCGTGGAGAATATTCTGAATGGTATCTTTTACCTGGTAGATTTCTTTTAAATTTTTCCCGGCAGCATCGTGATAGGTAAAGCGGGTCACACCCTGTGAAAAAACACTCAAAGGAAAAATAGAAACTACAACAACAATCCCTGCTAACTTTTTCACATAAACTTAATAACCTTGTAAAGTTAATTAGAATTCAAGCGATTAACTATGTGAGGAAAAAGCCCTGAGAACACCGGCTTTTCCCCATTCCGCCTTCTCTTCGTCCGTCCATAAATCCGGAAAGAACATGATCTTTTGGAACCGGGGTGGCAAATATTTCTGCCAGTTTGTGCCTCCGGTTGCCTTTATATCTTCAGGTGCTTTATGCAAATATCTACCTGCTGATTTAAGATGTGCAAGAGGCCACAGTATATTGGCAAGTTTGTCAAACTCCCTCAGACGGCTAATTACCTCCTGTGAGGTTGGAAAGTGTTTTTCAAATAATACCTTTAGATTACAATTCCTATATTTCAACCCAGTTGACTTGAAGAGTTTCATATATTTTTCTTCAAACTGTTGGAGTGTCAAGGTCTTTTTACCAGTGGCCAGCTCAGTTGCTCCACTTTTCCAATACAGCTTTTCGACCTGCTGTTCCAGGTCACAGTACTCAAGAAGGGCTTCTCGGTCTTGCGGGTTTACCAAATTGATAATATCTGTTGAACAGATTTCGATCAACCTGTATTGGGCAGATTGAAATCCACTGGCAGGAAGAAGAGACATTCTGAATTTAAGAAACTGTTCTTTCTCCATCCCATCCACCATCACGTCAAAAGAACTTTCAAGTTGACGGAAATAGTTAACAATTCGATCGAGACGTTGAACAAAGAATTTCTCTTCTAAAGGCTCTCGTTCTGCAATTTGCTCTATCTCCCACAGTATGAGGTTAAAATACAGTTCGGTGACTTGGTGATAAACAATAAAAATCTTTTCATCGGGGAAACTGGTTTTGGGATTCTGAAGACTCAGCAGAGTATCCAGGTGAATGTAATCCCAATAGGTAAGGTAGTCGGAGTGCAATAGACCGTCCAAATACGAGGACAGATCCTGACCCATTGCAGTATACTTTTGCTGAAGCTTTTTTAATTGCTCAATCAGTGTTGGATCGAGTGAAGATTTGTCCATAAGATTTGCAATTCTTATGTAAATTTGAGCCATTCACAAAGAATAACCAAAACACTATGCCTGTTCATACTGCCCCCACCTCGTCAACGGCAAAAAAATCACTTAAACAAGACCTTTATGATCATCCTGATTTTTATTCTGTAGACAGTTTGCTAACAGAAGAACACAAACTTATTCGTAGCTCTATCCGCGATTTTGTAAAGAAAGAAATTAGTCCCTACATCGAAGATTGGGCCCAGCGTTCACACTTTCCATATGAAATGGTTAAAAAGTTCGGAGAAATTGGAGCCTTCGGACCTACTCTTCCAGTAGAATACGGATGCGGAGGCCTTGATTATATTTCCTACGGCATCATAATGCAAGAAATTGAGCGTGGTGATTCAGGTATGCGTTCTACTGCATCGGTGCAAGGTTCATTGGTGATGTATCCGATTTATAAGTTTGGAACAGAAGCGCAACGTAAAAAATATTTGCCTAAACTCGCCTCGGGCGAATGGTTGGGTTGCTTTGGTTTGACGGAACCTGATTACGGATCAAACCCCAGTGGTATGGTCACCAACTTCAAAGACATGGGCAATCATTATTTGCTCAATGGTGCGAAGATGTGGATCTCGAACTCACCCAAAGCCGATGTTGCTGTGGTGTGGGCAAAAAATGAAGCCGGTCGGATTCACGGATTAATCCTGGAACGTGGTATGGAGGGATTCACCACCCCGGAAACACATGGCAAGTGGTCGCTTCGCGCAAGTGCCACCGGTGAATTAGTTTTTGATAATGTTAAAGTTCCAAAGGAAAATCTATTAACGGGTAAATCCGGATTGGGCGCTCCGATGATGTGCTTGGATTCAGCGCGTTATGGCATTGCCTGGGGGGCCTTGGGCGCTGCTATGGATTGCTACGAATCTGCAAGAAGATATACTGCCGAGAGAATACAATTTGGGAAACCCATTGCCTCTTTCCAGCTACAACAAAAGAAATTGGCGGAGATGCTTACTGAAATTACGAAAGCACAACTTCTCAACTGGCGACTTGGCACCTTAATGAACGAAGGCAAAGCGACTACACCTCAAATATCGTTGGCCAAGAGAAACAATGTACACCTTGCTTTGGAGGTTGCCCGTGAAGCGCGGCAGATGCATGGAGGCATGGGCATTACGGGAGAATACCCCATCATGCGCCACATGATGAACCTGGAATCGGTTGTCACGTATGAGGGTACGCATGATATTCATTTATTAATTTTAGGAAATGAGATCACGGGCATTCCTGCTTTTGTATAAATGAAGATTGTAACTGTTCTTGGCGCTCGCCCACAATTTATCAAAGCAGCTACAGTTTCACGTGCTCTGAAAAAATCTGGTATAGATGAAGTGATTATTCATACCGGACAGCACTATGACCAAAATATGTCGCAGGTATTTTTTGACGAGATGGAAATACCACTCCCCGATTATAATCTTGAAGTGCAAGGATTGATTCATGGAGCGATGACCGGTAGAATGCTTGAAAAGATAGAGGAGGTGCTTGTAAAGGAAAAGCCAGATCAGGTTTTGGTCTATGGCGACACCAACTCCACATTAGCAGGGGCACTCGCAGCGGTTAAACTTCATATTCCTGTAGCTCATGTTGAAGCTGGACTGAGAAGCCATGACATGAAAATGCCGGAAGAGGTGAACCGGATATTGACAGACAGAATCAGCAAAGTCCTTTTCTGCCCTACTCTAACTGCGATGGATAATCTCGAGAAGGAAGGTTACAAGAACTTCAATACTGAAATTATTCTATCCGGAGATGTGATGTATGATGCCGTACTTTTCTATCGACACAAGATAAAAGCACACTCCACGGTTATCCAAAAAGAAAACCTGGAAGGCAAACCGTTTGTGCTGGTTACTTTTCACCGTGCAGAAAATACAGACGATCCAATCCGATTGAAGGCAATCTGCGATGCCTTAAATGAAATACAACGCGAACAACTCGTTGTCCTCCCCTTGCACCCCCGCAGTAAATCCTATCTGAACTCTCAGCATATGAAGCTGAATGTTAAAGTGATTGATCCTGTGGGATATTTTGATATGCTTGCCCTTCTTGAGAATTGCAGTTTGGTGATGACGGACAGTGGTGGTTTACAAAAGGAAGCCTATTTTTTTAATAGATATTGTATCACATTACGTGATCAAACTGAGTGGGTTGAACTGGTTCACGCGGGTGCCAACTCAATCGTTGGGGCTGATAAAGGGAAAATCCTGGCGACCTATCATGTTCACAAAGATGTTAAGTTGATGGAAGGGAAACCTTTATATGGTGATGGCGATGCGGCCGGTTTGGTTGCGCGTCATTTTGCTTAAAACCACCTCCATTCATATGTAAATTTATTTGCTTTGCCTTATTCAATATACGCCATGATGGTAATCCGTTGAACCGGATTTTGCGGATCATTAGAATATATTGTTAGTGCCTTCTGCTGTGTATCTTTCCTTCCTTGCGTATTAAACAGAATTTTCAATTTAGTTTCTGCTCCTGCTTTCAAAGTCATCTGATCAAGAAAAGCCGACACACAAGAACAATTGGGCTGAAGGGACCGGATGATAAGTTCCTTCCTTCCGGTGTTCTTCAAAATAATTTCTTGTTGCCCATTTGCACCTTGAGATAATCTTCCAAAGTCTATTGTTGAGGATGCAAGATTCAAAACAGGTGCTTTAGACAATTCCTCGGAAGACAGTGTTGGAAAATATTCCTCAATGGTAGCATACACGGGAATAGATTTCAATGGCACTTCCTCATCATCAGTCTCCATTTGAATATTGTCGGATGTAAACCCATATTGGTTTCGCGATGCCGCATCAAATATCAACGTGATGACACCTACCTCACCGGGATTCAGTGAACTGGGCATTTGGGTTTTAATATACGTAGGACCCATTACATGTATAAATTTAATTGTCCTGGTTCCCGCATTCCTCACTGAAAACTCTTTCGACTGTGGCTCCTTATTAATAAAAATCTTCCCTAAATTTAAGGTATTCGTTTTCAACTTCAGATTACCATTCGATACCTTAAACTCATCGACACTTTCTGATTTCTGCTTAATAACCTGACCTTTTATTTGTAAGACAACAGGGCTTCCTTCTAAGTCTGTGGTTATAGTTAATGATTTATTAAAATAGCCAGGCCGTCCTTTAGGATTGTAGCTCGCTTTCACAAACCCTTCTTGTCCATTAGGGATCATATCTTGCGTCCAACCAGGAGTAGTGCACCCACAAGACGCGTGGACAGAAATAATCCGCATGGACATGCCACTATTATTTGTAAACCTGAATTCGTGGTCTATCGCTCCTGACTCCTCCACTATTTCCCCGAAATCAAATACAGTCTCCCAGAACACTAAACGCTCTGCTTGCTGCGCAAAAGCTGTGTAACTAAGTAATGCGAACAGGGAAAATAGAGTGGCCTTCTTCATAGCGCTACAAAAGTAAAAAATATTAAACGGCAATGTACAAGGCAATGATATGTAATGGCATTTTTCCTTTCTTTGCACTATGTCAAGAATTTTAACCGGAATACAAAGCAGTGGAAAACCTCACCTGGGCAATTTGCTAGGCGCAATAATCCCTGCCATTAAACTTTCACAACAAGCTGGCAATGAATCGCTTTTCTTTATTGCTGATCTTCATTCCTTTACTACCATCAAAGACACCAAACAACGAGCTGAAAATACCCAGGCAGTCGCGGCCGCCTGGTTAGCGTTTGGATTTGATGTTGAAAAGAATTTGCTCTATCGGCAAAGTCAAATACCTGAAGTTTGTGAACTCACCTGGTACTTAAGTTGTCTTACTCCATTTCCAATGTTGGCTAACGCCCACTCCTTCAAAGACAAGGCTGACCGGCTTTCGGATGTAAATGCCGGCCTGTTTATTTATCCTGTGCTGATGACTGCGGATATAATCTTATACAATGCCAATTACGTTCCCGTGGGCAAGGATCAGAAACAGCACCTCGAAATGGCAAGAGATATCGCCAGTGCTTTTAATAACCAGTATGGAGAAACCTTTGTCGTGCCAGAAGCCAGAATCGAAGAAAGTGTCATGACCATTCCTGGAACAGATGGCCAAAAGATGAGCAAGTCCTATGGAAACATCATTGATATTTTTCTTCCCGACAAAGAGCTAAAAAAACAAATCGAATTAATTGTTACGAATAGCACACCGCTGGAGGCGCCAAAAAACCCAGACACCGACAACGTCTTTGCAATTTATAAACTTATTGCAACGGCAGAACAAACTGAATCACTTCGTAGAAAATACCTGGGAGGCAACTTTGGCTACGGGCATGCCAAGCAAGAACTATTTGATTTGATTGTTAACACCTACCCCAAAGAGCGAGAGCGGTTTACATACTACATGAGTCATCCTACCGAACTGGAAAAGGAATTACAATTAGGCGAAACAAAAGCCAGGAAAATTGCCAGGCAAGTTTTGAACAACGTAAGGAGCAAACTGGGATATTAGAATGTGCATCCGTATTCCCGAATCCTTCTCAATTTCCCGTCCAGACAATTAGCTGTTTGTCCAAACCAATGTTCAAAATCATGCGCAAGGGATTGGGCACCAATACCAATTTAGTTTCCTTACCAGGATATTTGTCGACTTCAACAAATACTCCGTCTGAACTCAAAACGGAAAATTCATTTTTACTATTCAATTGATATGATTTTGCGATATATGCGATCGGGAAGAGAATATCTGTATCCGGGCAAATCTCGTCATGTACGGTTTGAAGGACTTCTTCTAAATAGTCGCCAAACTCATCGTGAAAATCGTCCTCCAGATCATGCAGTTGTTCTTCCAGTTCATCGTATTTAGGATTGCTGTAGTCAATTTTGCCTAACTCGGATCTCTTTATAACTATCTCCTGAAGTGCCTTATCCAATGCTTTTAAGTCCATACCTCAAATTTTTGTCAAGATTATCGAAATGCTATGTCTTTTAAAAACAAAAGCAGAGAGAATGCTTAAATTTACGCTATTCAACCATTCGAAAATGGAACAGGACTTTCTTCCACTCAAAGGCACCGACCATATTGAAATGTATGTCGGCAATGCCAAACAATCGGCACATTTTTATCAACACGCTTTTGGTTTTGAATTAATCGCGTATGCCGGCCCTGAAACGGGAGTTCGAGACAGGGCATCGTATGTCCTGCTGCAAAACAAAGTAAGGTTGGTGCTAACCACCTCCCTACAGAAAGATTCTGTGATTTCGGAACACATTAAAAAGCATGGAGATGGAGTAAAAGTCCTGGCCCTTTGGGTAGATGACTCCAGAAAATCGTTTTATGAAACCACACTTAGAGGAGCAGAGGCAGTCCAAGAGCCAACGACCTTAACAGATAAGTTTGGAGAAGTCGTGACCTCCTCGATTAAGACCTATGGAGAGACCGTGCACACTTTTGTGGAGCGCAAAAACTATGCTGGTGCTTTCTTACCCGGCTACCAAGCCCGGAAGAGTACCATGAATGTGAAGCCCATTGGATTAAACTATATTGACCATTGTGTTGGCAATGTTGAACTGGGCTCGATGAACAAATGGGTGAAGTTTTATGAAGAGGTGATGGGCTTCAAACTCCTGATCACCTTTGATGACAAAGATATCTCCACAGAATATAGTTCACTGATGTCAAAGGTGGTCGCGAATGGTAATGGCTATATAAAGTTCCCCATAAATGAACCGGCTTCTGGAAAGAAGAAGTCTCAGATTGAAGAATATCTGGACTTTTACAATGGATCCGGAGTGCAACACATTGCTATCGCCACCGATGATATTTTACAAACTGTTTCTGAATTGAGAAATCGCGGAGTAGAATTTTTGCGCGTTCCAGATACCTACTATGAAGAAGTGGTTAGTCGGATAGGGAGAATTGATGAAGATATGAACGACCTGAAGAAGTTAAACATTCTGGCCGACCGCGATGAGGAAGGTTACCTCTTACAGATCTTTACCAAACCCCTGCAAGACAGGCCCACACTATTCTTTGAAATCATCGAACGCAATGGTGCAACGTCCTTTGGCAAAGGAAACTTCAAGGCGCTTTTTGAATCAATTGAACGTGAACAGGAATTGAGAGGGAATCTTTAATTGTTAAACTAATAGTATGGTTGACTTACTTACTTCATCTAAAGAAAAAGCCGAAGAATGGCTTGGTAGTTCTATCGATGACGAAACCAAAAGACAAGTAAAAGGACTATTGTCAAAATCAGATCCCAAAGATTTAATCGATAGCTTTTATAGAAGTCTCGAATTCGGTACGGGTGGACTGCGTGGAATCATGGGCGTTGGCTCTAATTGCATTAATAAATATACAATTGGAACTGCCACGCAAGGTCTTGCGAATTATCTAAAAAAAACGTTGCCCAATAAACAAATCAAAGTAGCCATCGCCTACGACAGCCGTAACAACAGTAAGTACTTTGCTCAAGTCACGGCTGATGTTTTCTCCGCTAATGGAATAGTGGTCTACTTATTTGCAGAGCTTAGACCAACACCGCTCCTATCCTTTGCTATCCGCTATTTGAAATGTGATTCTGGTGTCGTGATCACCGCCTCTCACAATCCGAAAGAATATAATGGGTATAAGGCATATTGGTCAGATGGGGCACAGATCGTTCCACCACATGACCATAACACAATCGCTGAAGTCAATGCCATCACCGGCTTTGATCAAATCAAGTTCACTGCTAACAAAAAGATCATCAAAACCATCGGGAAAGAAGTTGAAGATGCCTACTACAAAGAAGTCAATCAGATAATACCCAGACAGGATAGTATCGCACGACAAAAAGACATTACACTTGTGTACACCAGTCTGCACGGCTCTGGAATCACCATGGTTCCTGAGTGCTTAAAACGACTTGGGTTTGCCAACCTTAACATTGTAGAAGAACAACGCGAACCGGATGGCAATTTCCCTACCCTAAAATCACCCAATCCGGAAGAACATTCCGCCATGGCGCTGGCCCTCAAAAAGGCAAAAGAAATAAACGCTGAGTTGGTCATGGCCACCGATCCGGATACTGATCGCGTTGGTATAGGGATTAAAGATGCTTCAGACGAGTTCTTCCTGTTGAACGGCAACCAGGCATTTAGCCTGATGATGGGGTTCATTTTGAAGAACCTGCCGAACGGAGAAGCAGGCCGGAAGGAAAAAGGAAATTCTTATATCGCTAAAACGATCGTCACCTCTGAACTGGTGGATGCCATGGCTACGCATTTCGGTATTACGTGCTATAATACCCTAACCGGATTCAAATACATTGCCGAATTGATGGGCGAGCAAGAGGGCAAAGAGAAGTTTATAGCTGCCGGTGAAGAAAGTTATGGATACATGGTAGGCGACTTTGTAAGAGACAAGGATGCTGTTTCGGCCTGTGCATTTTTTGCTGCCATGGCTGCCGCTGCCAAGGATGAAAAGCAAACTCTCTATGATTGGCTGCTGCAACTGTATGTTGATCACGGATTCTACAAGGAGGGGCTTGCTACCCTCGTGCGAAAGGGTGCTGAAGGTGAACAGCAAATCAAGGACATGATGACTACGTTTAGAAACGCACCTCCTAAAACTATTGGTGGTGAAAAAGTTATCCGAAGCCTCGATTATAAAACCAGCGTGGAAAAGGATTGGACAACGGGTCAGACAAAGCCAATTCAATTACCTACCGCAGATGTCTTACAATTTTATACTTCGGATGGAAGTAAAGTATCTGTGCGTCCTTCCGGAACAGAGCCAAAGATTAAATTCTATATTAGCGTACAAGCCAGGCTGGACTCGAAAGAGAATTTCGAATCTGTAAGTAGGCAATTAGACAACCAGATTAAAACCCTTGAAAAAGATATCATCAAATGAACTCCTTTCTCACTTCCCTCTCTGATGTCCTTTTGCGCGACTTAGACGCGCTCGAAAAAGAGATTGCTCTTTATCCTACTACGGATTCTATCTGGATGGTAAAAGGTGAAATAAAGAACTCCGCTGGCAATCTTGCCTTGCACCTGTGTGGCAACCTTCAACATTATATTGGAGCTGTTCTCGGCAAGTCCGGCTATGTCCGCGACAGGCCAAAAGAGTTTAGCTTGAGAGATATCTCTGCAAAAGATTTAGTCCTGGAAATTATAAAAACCAAGGAGGCCATCAGAAATGCTATCCCAAAGATTGATGCTTCTTTATTAGAAAGAGAGTATCCTGAAAAAGTTTTCAAAGAGCCCATGACTACGCAATACTTTCTGATTCATTTGTCCTCTCACCTTGGCTATCATTTGGGTCAGGTGAATTACCATAGGCGGCTTGTTAACCATTCTTAGATTCAAAATTTTATTCTTATTTCCGTTCGTGGGGACATGAACCGAGACCGCGGGTAATTCGGTTAGTGAGGCCAAGGATCTAGGGAGAGGAACCGAACCGAGGAAGCCTGTTTTCAATAATCTAGTCATAAGGCCGTGATTCCATAAATCCTGATTATTTTTGTAACCTGATTATGAAAAAGGTAGCTTTTTATACGCTGGGCTGTAAGTTGAATTACTCGGAGACATCCACCATCTCCAGAAAGTTTGAGGAAAAGGGTTATCTCAAAGTCGACTTTACGGATACCCCCGACATTTTCATCATCAACACGTGTTCTGTTACTGAGAATGCAGATAAAAAGTGTCATAAGATTGTGCGCGAAGCCAGGAGTATATCACCCCATGCTTATGTGGCCATAATCGGATGTTATGCCCAACTAAAACCAAAAGAGATTTCAGAAATACCTGGCGTTGATGCTGTGCTGGGTGCTTCCGAAAAATTCCGATTGGTTGAACTTCTTGATGGTTTTGTTCGTAAGCCTGAAGTTGTAGTGTTATCAAGTTCTGTTGAGACCGCCCATACGTTTAACACATCTTACTCCATGTTCGACCGCACACGGACTTTTCTTAAGGTTCAAGATGGTTGCGACTACTCCTGTTCATTTTGCACGATACCGCTTGCGCGCGGAAATAGCCGTAGCGGCAGCATAGAAAATATCGTGCAATCGGCCATCGAAATTTCCAGAACGGGGGTTAAAGAGATTGTCTTAACAGGTGTTAACACCGGAGACTTCGGCATCCGCGATGGGACAAGATATGATCGTTTCATTGACCTGGCGAAAGCGTTGGAAATGGTAGAGGATATCAAGCGATTCAGAATATCCTCTATCGAACCTAATTTGCTTACCACTGAAATCATTGAGTTTGTCAGCCAGTCAAAACGGTTTGTTCCTCATTTTCACATTCCATTACAATCAGGATCCAACCCCATTCTTAAGCTCATGAAAAGGCGGTACCAACGGGAACTTTACATGAACAGAGTAAACGAAATAAAGGCTTACATGCCTGCGTGTTGTATTGGTGTGGATGTGATTGTTGGCTTTCCTGGAGAGACTCAAGCAGACTTTTTAGAAACCTATCAATTCCTTAACGAACTGAATATCTCATATTTACACGTTTTCACGTATTCAGAACGCGACAATACGTTGGCAGCAAGAATGTCAGGGTCTGTGCCTACTAAGACAAGGAATGAGCGGTCTAAAATGCTTCATATCTTATCGGATAAGAAAAGAAGACTGTTCTACGAAGAGAATATTGGACAGGATACCCATGTCCTTTTTGAAAATGACATTGAGGATGGACGTATGCATGGCTTCACGCAGAATTACATTCGGGTAGCGGCCAAATACGATCCCTTGATGATCAATGAGATCAAAAACGTGAGGCTAACTTCGATTAATGCGAAAGGTTTTGTTGAGGTTGAGGAAGTTGACGCGGAGGTGCTTTCACACTAATATTCAAGGCGTTACCACCCCATCCTTAATTTCAATTTTCCTGTCGGCCATGGCGGCAAATTCTGCGTTGTGCGTGACAATTACAAAGGTATGACCTAAGTCATTTCTGAGTTGGAAAAACAGCTTGTGTAGCTCGGCAGCATTCTTAGAGTCCAGGTTTCCGCTGGGTTCGTCAGCAAACACTAAAGAGGGTGAGTTGATTAGCGCCCGGGCCACTGCCACCCTTTGCTGTTCACCCCCGGAAAGCTCGGAAGGTTTATGTTCTACCCTATCGCTCAAGCCCAATAACTTCAACAAATCCAGCGCTTTAGACTTTACAATAGAATCTTTACTTTTAGCAATAAGACCAGGGATCATTACATTTTCCATGGCCGTGAACTCGGGCAGCAGGTTATGGAACTGAAATACAAAACCAATATTCCGGTTGCGAAAAAGAGCCATACTTTTGCTAGTCCCGCGAAAGACATCCTTGTTGTCAATTAGTACCGTCCCGGAATCTGGTGTATCCAATGTTCCTAAAATGTGTAGCAGGGTACTTTTGCCTGCGCCTGAAGAGCCAATGAAAGCTACCACCTCCCCTTTCCTCACATGCACATTCACGCCTTTAAGAACTTTCAGGTCACCGTACGACTTGTGAACGCCTTCTGCTAATAACATTGCAATTGGTTTACTATTGAAATAAAGGTTAAAAAAAGTAGCTTGCTTCCAAAACTACTGTATTATGAACATTCACGAATATCAGGCAAAAGATATACTTAAAAAATTTGGGGTAGCCGTTCAGCGCGGTGTGGTCGCTGACACCCCCGATAAGGCCGTTGCTGCCGCAAAGGAAATTCAATCCGAGACAGGTTCAAAATGGTTTGTGGTGAAAGCGCAGATACATGCCGGTGGTCGTGGCAAAGGAACTGTGAAAGAAACGGGGTCTCGTGGGGTGGTGATCGCCAAAAGTGTAGATGAAGTTTTTGAAAAGTCAAAAGCTATTCTGGGAGGCACCTTAGTCACCATCCAGACAGGTGCGGCAGGAAAGAGGGTCAATAAGGTGCTTATTACCGAAGACGTTTATTATCCGGGTGAAAGTGAGCCGAAGGAATTCTACATGAGCATACTATTGGATCGTTCAAAGAGTAAGCCTGTTATTATGGCTTCTACCGAAGGTGGGATGAACATCGAAGAAGTGGCCGAGAAGCATCCTGAAAAAATCTTTAAAGAATGGGTTGATCCATCCATTGGACTTCAACCCTTCCAAGCACGGAAGGTGGCGTTCGCGCTGGGATTACAGGGCAACGCGTTTAAAGAAATGGTGAAGTTCATACACTCCCTCTACTCAGCCTATATGGGACTTGATGCTTCGATGTTTGAAATTAATCCCGTCCTGAAAACTTCAGATAACAAGATTTTAGCGGTAGATGGAAAAGTCAACCTGGATGATAACGCACTTTACCGTCATAAAGATCTCGAAGAACTCCGGGATTTATCAGAAGAAGATCCATTGGAAGTTGAGGCCGGAAAATCCGGGCTTAACTACGTTAAGTTAGATGGCAATGTAGGTTGCATGGTGAATGGTGCCGGGTTGGCGATGGCTACGATGGATATTATCAAACTATCAGGCGGAGAGCCTGCTAATTTCCTGGATGTGGGCGGTGGCGCCAATGCAGAAACAGTGGAAGCAGGATTTAGAATTATCCTCAAAGACCCAAATGTCAAAGCAATTTTAATCAATATTTTTGGCGGCATTGTACGCTGCGATCGTGTTGCCAGCGGGGTAGTTGAAGCTTACAAGAAAGTGGGCAACATTCCAGTTCCTATTATCGTGAGGTTACAGGGAACCAATGCGGAAGAAGGTGCCAAGATTATCAAGGAATCGGGGCTGAAGGTGTTTTCTGCAATTATTTTAAAAGATGCTGCGCAAAAGATAACAGATGTGCTGGCTTAATAATTACCGCTTGGTCACCTCTTATACTATTTAGCGATTTAGATTAAAATTGATTAGTGCCCTTTTTTTCCTTTCAAAATTTAACAAATATTTAGTATTTTTAACGTTGAATGAAATCATTTCTGATAGCAATCATCTTTGCCAATCTCCTTGCCTCGGTCGTTGAGGCTCAAAGCTTTTACGCGGCTCGGAGGAAGGAGAAAAATATTATTCTGGTAGCGGGAACGGGTACCTCTACCTATTTTGGTGAATTAGCCAATGATGGAGATTATCTGGATGCCAAACCTAATCTTAATGCAGGACTTCAATACTTTTTTAATAATCGCATCAGTGCCCGGGCAGAAATAACCTGGTTCGCTTTAAAAGGATCTGATGCAGAAGCAGGAGATCCTACTAGGGTACCACGAAACCTTTCGTTTACATCCAATAATTACGAGATAAGCGCAACAGGGGCTGTCAATCTTTTGTCGAATGGAAACCGCCACTACCGAAGGCCCAACTATAATATGTATGCCTTTGCCGGTATTGGGCTTATGTACTACAACCCTAAGACCGAGTATCAAGGTGAGAAGGTAGCCCTACGGCCACTGCAGACAGAATTGGTTAAGTACAGCAGTTTTGGAGTTGTCATTCCATATGGTCTTGGGTTCAGGTTTAAGGTAAGTCCAGCATTTAATATTTCCATCGAAGGAGGCTACCGCAAGACTTTCACCGACTACCTGGATGATGTGAGTACCACGCACAAAGATCTTTCCAAGTTCACCGATCCACTCGCAGCAGCATTATCTGACAGACGCCCTGAAATCGGCCAAGATCGGATGCCTGATGGGACTAAGAGAGGAAGTCCAGACACAAAAGACGGATACATGTTGCTGAATGCAAAAGTTGAATACTATTTAGATTGGGATTTTAGTGGTGGATCAGGATTTAATCCCAGCTTTTATAAGAAGAAAAAATCTTCCAGCTACCGTTATAACAAAAAAGGAGGGTTGAAGAAACGAAGAAACTAACTACTTCTGATTATCCAGAATCTCGTATCGGGAATAGCTACCTAGGAAATCAGGCACCAATTCCAATTGATGAACTCCTTTGAAACCCTACTTGTAAACTGAAAATACAGGGCTAAAGACAATCGACCGCACCTAAACGGCAGAAAAATTCAGGGAATTGTTCGATAATTTAAAACCTCTGATGAATCAAGCTAGAAACCCATGTTGAAGGGCAAATTTATAAAGACCGATATTATTTCGTACGGCAGTTTTGGCAATGATACTAGACCTATGATTAAAAAATGTTTTTTCACTTATGTTTAACCGGGCGCTAATCTCGCCAGGAGTATGTTCCTGGCATATCAATACTAATACTTCTACTTCCCGATGACTTAGCTTTTCCAAGGTTGGATCCAGAGGTTGTTTCTTAAGATTATGTAAAGCGTTGTCTACTAAGTTATTCTTGTAAAAATCTTTATCCACGATGGCATACAAAGCATTTTCAACCTCTTCTGGCCCGGATGCTTTACTGAGAAATCCGTGTACACCTAAATCCATTAGTCGTGAAATAAAAACATCTTCCGTATGCATTGTCAACACCAGAATCTTGACATCCGGGAAATGTTCCAGCAAATAACGAGCTGCGTCCAACCCACCCATCACCGGCATTTCAACGTCCAGGATGACCGCATCGGGTTGCTCTTTGCCAATCAATTGGATAAGCTCCTTTCCATTAGATGCCTCCTGGACCTCCACTACCCTTTTGAAAGTCTTTAACAAGCGCGACATGCCCTTACGCACTACCGTATGGTCATCCGCAATGAATATCTTTAGTTTATTTTGCATGTTGCAAAGGTATTCTAAGACTTATTTCTGATCCCTGACCCATAGGAATATCTCCTATTTCAATTAATGCTTTTAGCTGCTTGGACCGATGATTTATGTTCCACCAACCAACTCCCCCTCTCTTCTCGGTCAGAATAAACCCTTTTCCATTGTCCGAAACCTTAACAAATAAAATGCCAGGTGTCCAGAAAAGGTCCACTTCAAGGCGTGAAGCTTCTGAGTGCTTGATAGTGTTGCTTACCAGCTCTTGAATAATCCGATAGACAGAAAGAGCTCTATTGTCATTCCAAAGAAAACTCTCTCCTGCTTCATTAAACTCTACCCGTAATCCTTTGCCATTAAAACGGGCGCAGAGTGTGGCAAGAGACTGCGACAATCCGGAATGGTGAAAGGCCTCAGGTGTCAATTCCCAGGCAATCCTTTTCACCGCATGAATAGATTGGTCTAAAATGTCAACCAACGCATCATATGATTCTTTTACTTCACCCTCCATCTCAAAAGACCTCCCCATAAAAGCGGCATTCAATTTTGCGCCCCACAGCAATGAGCCCAGTGAGTCATGAAGGTCGGCAGCAATACGAATACTGTCTTTTTCCTGCGTATCCAATTGTGTCTGAATCATCTTTTGCTGAAATTCCAGTTCCAGGAGTCGCTTCCTTTCCTGCTCCTGAAGAATTCTTTTCTGATATAACGTAATGAAGGTGGCAATGCCAACCACCAGCAAGAGCATGCCGCCTGAACCGATCAGGACTAAATAGAAGAATTCGGGTTGTGATAGGCTTGCCATAGTCCGATTGCAAAAAGAATATTTTTTATGACGTTGAGGATGTTATGCAGCACCCATAGGATCGCAAGAGAGCCGTCAATGCTCTTCGTAAGATAGTTACTAAATAAGAAAAGGAAAAAATTGCCACCGTAATAGCCCAATGCGGCAAAGGATATCCATAAGATCGGCAAACGGTGAATGGTGGCCGTGGGTAACTCCTTCAGTAGGGTAAACAAATAGTAGAGTGAAAGTGCCATGAGAATGATGCTGGCAAAAACATTCGTGACAGAATTAAATTGAAAAGGGCCTTGGAAAAAGGAAATGTTAACCGTGTAAAAGCCACAAAAAAATATAAATATCCATTTCAGAATCGCAGCTCGCTTCAGGTAATTAAAAAAAAGATAGTAAAATACAGAGAACTGAGTAAATAAGTAAAAATTAACCAGGGGATACGTATTGACGGAGTAACGGATTATAATAAATGAACTAAGATCGCATAGCAAGGATACGATCAATAGAACGATCAACGGTGCCAGGTCTTTGACAATCCTAAATCTTTTAAATATAAAAATCCCTAAAGGAACCAGGACAGAGCCTGACGAAAAATGGGAGATTATTATTGGTAAATCCATCGTTTAACGTGGTATTACTAACACCACGTTAAAGATAAAAAAAATTAAAGCCCCTTTGGTGGACAATAAGGCGGACAAGGATAGGAAGCATCCGCTAATGTGTTTTCGCCCGCCACTAATGTAGGAGATGTTGGGAGCATGTTTCCACCCGTGATATCTACCCCAGAGATGATCAATACTTTTTCACCTCCATCATTTATAGCATAGTAGATGCGCAAACCGGTGCAACCCTCTTGAGCCAATATCTGATCAATCACATCACGTCCAAAATATCGAGACTGAATTTCATCAGGGCCAACACTTCCCTGGAAGTTTGCGACCCATGATGTTGCCAAGTTTAAATCGATTGGCCCAGCATCAGAGCCATCATACAGTGGAGCTGTATTTGAGCTGTTTTCTCTTCCATTATGAGCAACCTTACCTTTAGAATCAGGAAGGGCATTTCTAAAATTCAACACATCACTTGATTCATTGTTCATATCAAGTTTGTCCTCGCAAGAAATAGCTCCTAAAAAAAACATGAACATAAGGGCCTTAGGGTGTGGAATTTTCATGGCTTTAAAATTTTCGTTTGAAAATGATTGACCCTGAAAGCTGAAGATTTTATCTCAACACTACTTGAGGCGTATAGGAGTTTCTCCTATACAAAATGTACTGGGAGTTTCTCCTATGCGCCCAATCATCCCTGTGCTTCTTGCATTAGCTTCAAGTGTCTAATCCTCGCAGCAATGTCAAAAGATCTGTCAAATGGAAGTTATTTTGAAGCGGATGATAATGAGGCTACAGAGCAGGAACTACAAGATGTCGCGTTTACAGCGATTTCGATTTCTGTTATTGCTTTTACAATTCTAATCTCCCTAACGATCTATTTTTTCACTTAGAAATGAACAACGTTGATTTTATAAATCCTCGGTTGAGCCTTGTCCCAGGGGGGATTGAATCGAATCTCAACCAATTGTCAAAAGTTCCAAAAAGGCAATATTTGACGCCTTAATTCCTTTTAATAGGAGTTTGTCCTATACAATCTGTTTACAGATCAAGATAAGAAGCATCTTGGAAGATGTCCTTTCTGAAAAGGACCTTGAGTGGACTTTCCATTTATATTTTTTACAAATAAATGATTTTATTAAGCTGCAATTCATATGCGCCTTGAAATAAAACTGGCAATTGGATTCCTGCTAACACTGAGTATTTTCGTTGCACTGAGTGTTTACACTTATTTGACCAGCAAGGAACAGATTGAATCAAGCCGCTGGGTGACACATACCAACGAAGTTTTATACAGTTCGCAACGCCTGCTAACTGTAGTCCTGGATGCAGAAACCGGGTACCGTGGTTTCGTATTGACAGGCAATCCAAAATTTCTGGAGCCCTACCTCAACTCAACCGACTCCATCAAGGGCCGCCTGGCCGAACTCCTGAGACTATCGGCTGACAATTCCCTTCAGCAGGCTAAAATAAAAAAACTGGCTGTTGTCATCAATGAGAAAATTAAATGGGGAGAACAGGTGATCGCTGCGCGCCAGTTTAGTTTTGAAGATGCCAGCAATTTGGTGACCTCGCTAAAGGGAAAAAAACTGATGGATGAAATACGTGGAATGGTCAGAGATTTTCAGACTGAAGAAAAACGTTTGCTCGTCAGTCGAACAGCAGAAAGCGAAACTCAAATTTATAATTTTAGCAATGTCACTCTCATTACACGAATACTCATCGTTATTATTCTATTGACGATGTACTGGATGGTCTTTGTGAACCTAAATGCCCGCAGACAGGCAGAGGCAGACTTGCGAAATATGTCTGCTGAAATCCGAGACTTATATGACAACGCCCCTTGCGGTTACCACTCAGTTAACGTTCATGGATTGGTGGTTGAAATGAATGAAACCGAACTCCGGTGGCTTGGCTATCCTCGTGAAGAAGTAATCAATAAGTTGACATTGAATGACCTGATAACCGAGGCGACCTATCCTGTTTTGGAAGAAAACTTCCTGTTGCTCAAAAAGCGGGGATATATTAACAACGTGGCGTTGGAGTTTAAACGAAAAGACGGCTCCAGTTTCCCATCCATTGTCAGTGCCACCGCCATTGTGGGGGCAGCCGGCAACTTCTTAAGGAGTAGATCTACAGTGTTTGACAATACGGACCGAAAAGAAGCAGAAGAAAAAATCAAAGAGAGCGAGCGCATGTTTTCAATGCTCTTTTACAAAAGCCCTGTCATGAAAGCCATTATGGAAGCATCAACAGGAAACTATATTGAAGTAAACGATGCGCTTGCTGATTTTTTAGGGCATACGAAAGAAGAAATAGTCGGAAAAACATCCATCGAACTAAATATGCATGGTCATCCGGAAAAACGCGAGCAGATCATAAAAAATATTCAGAAAAACGGTTTTGTAAGAGAGCTGGAAATGCAACTTAATTCCAAGGACGGAAAAGCCAGGTGGGTGTCGACAAATGTTGATCTGGTGAATCTGAATGGCAAAGATTGTTTCCTTTCAGCCGGTATAGACATTACAGCAAGAAAGGAGGCTGAAGAAAAAATCAGTCAAATGAACAGCGAGTTGGGAAAGTTGGTGGAAGAAAAAACACAAAAAGTAATTGCAAATGAGAAACGATTCCGTTCAATGATTGAAAGGAACAGTGACATGATGACTCTTGCCACACCGGATGGTAAACTGCTTTATTCAAGCCCTTCGCTCACAAGTGTTCTCGGCTACAGCGAAGAAGAGCTAAGCACCATTCCTGCTTTTGAGCTTATTCATCCCGATGATGTTCATGGACTGATGGAACAAATGCAGCAAATTATTAACACTGCCGGAAAATCATTCTATCGTCAGCATAGATTATTACATAAAGACGGAAGATGGATTTGGTGCGAAGGCAGTGTCACGAATTTGATAAATGACCCGAGTATAGGGGCGTTGGTTTCCAATTTCCGCGACATTACTGAGCGAAAACAAATTGAAGAAGCCATTAAACTTGCCGAAGCCAACTATCGTGAGATATTTGAAAATGCAACCGATGCCATATATGTTCATGAAATAGAAACAGGAAAAGTCCTTGAAGTGAATCAAAGGGCTAGTGAAATTACCGGATACACCAAGGAAGAACTGCTCACCACCAACCCCCATGAATTTATTACTAACCAACCAGAGTATACTTTTGAAAAAGCCATTGATTACATACAGAAAGCAGGCGCAGGTGAACCCCAGCTTTTTGAATGGCTGAGCAAAAAGAAAGACGGTTCATTCAACTGGTTCGAAGTGAATCTAAAAAGGGCCAGTATAGCAGGCAAGGAACGCATACTTGCCTTTTTCCGCGAAATTAATGACAGAAAAAAAGCTCAGCTCGAAATTCAAAAACTCAACGATGAGTTGGAACATAAAGTGGTGCAACGAACGGCTCAATTAGAAACTGTCAATAAAGAGCTCGAAGCTTTTACCTACTCCGTCTCGCACGATCTCCGCGCCCCCCTTCGCTCTGTTGTCGGTTATGCCCAAATACTGAAGGAAGATTATGGAAATAATTTGGACAAGGAGGGCCATCGGGTCACGCAGGTCATTATTAGTAATGCCAATCGCATGGGCCAACTCATCGATGATTTGCTGGATTTTTCACGCCTGGGGCGAAAGGAATTGCGGAAAGCAAATTTAAATATGGATGAAATAGTTCATGGCGTTTTACGAGAATTGATAACGCCAGAAAACTGGAGGCATCATGAAGTAAAGGTAATCCAATTAAAACCATCCCATGCAGATCAAAGTATGCTTCGCCAGGTTTGGACCAACCTAATTTCCAATGCCCTTAAATATTCAGGGAAAAAAGAAGTTACAAAAATTGAAATTGGGTCCATTGATGAAAACGGGCATACCTGTTACTACATAAGCGACAACGGGGCCGGATTTGATATGAAGTACGTTGACAAATTGTTCAGTGTTTTTCAACGGCTACATAGGATCAGTGACTTTGAGGGGACGGGTGTCGGATTAGCGTTAGTGAAACGAATCATACAACGGCATGGAGGGACTGTTTGGGCAGAGGGAAAAATCAATGAAGGCGCTAAATTTTATTTTACTTTACCACATAACTGATTGGCCATGAACAATACCGTTGAAATTTTACTCGTAGAAGATAATCCGGATGATGCAGGAATGACTATTCGTACCTTAAAAAAAAATAATTTAGCCAACCACATATTGCATTTGGAAGATGGGCAAGAAGCGCTTGATTATCTTTTTAATGAAGAAAACAAGATGCCAAGGCTCATCCTACTGGATCTTAAAATGCCCAGGGTAGACGGCATAGAGGTGCTGCGAAAACTAAAGGCGGATGAAAAAAAGAGAGTGATTCCGGTGGTTGTACTAACCTCTTCTAAGGAAGAACGGGACATTATTGAAACGTATAAGCTCGGGGTAAATGCATACATCGTAAAGCCGGTGGATTTCGATCAGTTTGTGAAAGCGGTTACCCAGGTTGGGTTTTTTTGGATGGTATTAAATCAGCCTCCAGCCGAAATATAATTTGTGCCTATATGGAAATGGAATTAAGGATATTGATGTTGGAAGATATGGAAGAAGATGCTGGGCTGATTGATCGCGCCTTGCAAAAAGAAAAAATTGCATTCAATCGCTTACGGGTTGATGACCGAAATGAATTTACAGAGGCCCTTGTTACTTTTAAACCTAACGTTATTTTATCAGACCACTCACTGCCTCATTTTAACTCAATAGAGGCGCTTAAAATTTTCCAACTGAAAAAATTGGATATACCCTTCATTCTCGTAACTGGGGAAGTTTCAGAGGAATTTGCAGTGAATTGCCTGAAGCGCGGGGCTGATGATTATGTGTTAAAATCTAATCTTTCGCGCCTGCCCCTGGCCATTCAGCATGCCCTTCGCCAGCACCAGGATGAAAATACCCGCAAAGAGAATGAAAAAAACCTATTCCTGCAGAATGAAGAATTAATCAAAATTAATTCGGAATTGGATTCATTTGTTTACAGTATATCGCACACCCTGCGCTCTCCCCTGGCTTCTATACTCGGATTGGTTAATGAGGCTCAACTTGAAGCTGAAAAAAGTAATGAAACGGTTGACCACTACTTTAAACTAATTGAGAAAAGTATTCATAAACTGGATCATACACTTAAAGATATATTGGATTACTCTCAAAATGCACGTACCGAAGTGGATACTTCTGAAATTAACCTGAAAGAACTAATTGAAGAAAGCTTTGAACAACTGAAATACCTTAAGGGGCAGCATGAAATAGAGAAGTATATCGAGGTGCAGGACAATCCACCGTTTTACTCTAATGCTTATGACTTGCGCTGCATCCTGTCTAACTTGATTTCTAATGCAATCAAATATCGCGATGAAGCAAAAGAAAAATGCTTTATCCAGATCTTAGTATCCATCACCGGGTTTGCCGCTTCCATCCAAGTTAACGACAATGGGATTGGGATTCATCCCGATCATTTACCCAACGTCTTCAACATGTTCTACCGGGGCACTGTGAGCAGTGATGGGGCCGGCCTTGGTCTTTATATTGTAAAGGAAATGATCGAAAAATTGGGTGGCACCATAGCCATCAGTTCCAGGCCTTACGAGGAGACACAGATTACTTTGACTATACCAAACCTGAGTCCGGCAAGCTAAATGTCATTGAAAATGGACTTATTAAACTCCATACTGGATAACATTGATGAAGGCATTATTATAATCGATACAGAAGGCAAAATCCTTTTCTTTAATGAGGTAGCCATAAACAAAAGTAAGGCGGTTTCCATAAATAAACCGCTTCAGTTAGGTGAGAGACTGGAAGACACAGTAAGTCCTCATCGCAAAGAAATTATTTGTGAAATGATTAATGAAATTAAACTCAAAAAACAATCTAACCAAACATTTGCAGAGTACACCAATAACCTGGGAACAACCGTTTATCTGGAGACCACCTTTGTACCCGTTGTTGACGAAGCGGGCGATTTGGCGAGCATCCAGTTATTTATCCGTGATATCACCCTGCAAAAAATCTTTGAAAAAAAATTGACTACACAGGTGGCCAACGTCAGCAATCTGATCGAAAAAGCGAATGCCGTCATCATCGGGATTGATACCAGTGGCTATATCACCGACTGGAATGAGCATTGCTATAAGATTACAGGATTTGACAAAGATGAAGTTTATGCCCAAAAATTGATTGACGTACTCCTGAAGGAAGAAGAAAGGCCTGTCTTTGAGCTTCTTATGCTGCGTATTCTTAATCACGAATTGGTGAGTAATTACGAAATCCCGGTGTACACAAAGGCTGGTAAAAGGGTAACATTTCTTCTAAGTGCTACACCTCGCTCGACAGCGACTGGGGAGATAATTGGAGTCACGTTTGTCGGTCAGGATGTTACCGAACTTACAGGGTATCGCAAATCGCTGGAGATAAAAGTGGAAGAGAAAACCCGCGAATTGAAGCGTATTCTGAAAAAAGAAAAAGAAGTAGTGGAAATGAAAAGCCGATTTATTTCTATTGCATCCCATGAATTCCGCACACCATTATCATCCATTCAGCACGCAGCTCACTTTATTAAGCAACATCAAAGAATCAGCCCTGAAGACCTGACCAAAAGATTGGATGGCATTGAAATTCAAGTGGGGCACATGACTAGTCTGCTGGATGATGTATTGACCTATGGGAAAAATGAGGCCGGAAAAATCCAATTGATTATAACCAAAATTGTATTACTTGATTTTACAAATAATATAGTAGAAGAAGTGGGCCACAGTACGAAAAACACTCACACCATCCACCTGAATTTCCAACAACTGCCGGGAGAAATAGCAACAGATGAAAAATTACTTCGAAACATATTGATTAATTTATTGACAAATGCGGTGAAATTTTCGCCCGGGCAAGAGCATGTGTACTTGACTCTGAGCGGATTGACCAATCACATTAAAATCACGGTCCGGGATGAAGGCATGGGTATACCTGAAACTGAAATGGATAAAATATTTGAGCCCTTTCTTCGGGGCAAAGCCGCTACATCTATTCAGGGAACAGGCCTTGGTCTCTCCATTGTAAAAAAAGGGGTAGAATTATTAGGCGGTACCATACGCGTTGAAAGTCAGGTAGACATGGGCACCACGTTTACAGTAACTATTCCCGAACAATAAAAATGAAAATTGCCGAGAAAATTAAAGTTTTACTGGCCGATGACCACAAGCTGGTCCGTGATGGCATTAAATCAATGTTGGAGAATACGAAGGACATTGAGGTGACCGGATCGGTATCATCGGGTGAGGAATCGATTAATGAAGCACGCCAAAACAGGCCAGATGTGATTTTGATGGATATTATGATGCCTGGCATGACTGGCATTGAAGCTGCACGTTGGGTAAAGGAATTTGATCCCACCATTAAGATTGTACTGGTGACGATGGAAATCAGCAAAGAGTATGTTTCTGCAGGGATTAAGTCAGGGGTAGATGGGTACCTGCCAAAAGATGTTGATAAGGATACCCTATTAGAGGCGGTGCGTACAGTATATGGCGGTGGCCGTTTCTTTAATGATGCTATCATGAAATTGGTATTTGAAGATTTCTATTCTCACGAGAAACTAAAAAGCCCGGATAGAAGACTGCCCAATGACCTTACCAAAAGAGAACTTGAGATATTGGGCCTGGTTGCAACTGGGAAAACAAATAAGGAATTGGCAGAAGCCCTATTCATCAGTATTAAGACCGTGGAGACTCATAAAATGCACATTATGGATAAGCTAGGTCTCAGAAACACAGCAGAGTTAGTTAAGTACGCCATCAAGAACAATATCATTTCTGTCGACAGTTTCTAACTGACAGGGTTTACCCCATACGCCTAAGGATTTACCCTGCTTGCACCTTCTTGGTGCCAACCCTGCCACACGTTGCAGGGTATTTATGCCCCACTATTAAATTTCCCAATAAGTCCTTTCCCCAGGCTTGAATGAAGCTTTTTGACCTGATTTTTCTCAAATCCGCTTTGACCTGATTCTTAGCAATCATGGCCGCCCGACCTTTGATTTATCAAACAAGCAAAAACTAAAACAACCAAACTATGACAATCAAGTACAGGTTCAGGGAAAAAGGGATCAACGCAGCGCTGATCTTACTTTTGTATTTAATGACTGGGATTTATTCGTTAACCCAGGCCCAATCATTTACACCCAGTTATAAGGATGAAATCATCGGGGTAAAGGATGCGGATGACAATGAGTTCTTTCAGCATCACGCATTGTGGAAACTTTGCCATCCTCTCAAAGCAGGTGACGTGCCAATGTAGACCACTTTAGAATCTCAACCGAAGATTTGTTTGGTACACTGGCTGTCAAAGAACACAAAAGGGTAACACCAGACTTGAAGCTATGTATTGACAAATCAAATAAGTTTTGCCAAATGCCTAATCGTAATTCAAACCATGACACAAAAAGAAATTAGTGAATTGATTCAAATCTCCTCCGAGGAAGTTTTGGTAGTGCTCTCCTCAATAGAGGGCCTTCTAATGTTGACCGAGCACTATCAAAACCACCCGGAAACAAATAATTGTTTATCCCTTATCGCACAGTGCACATTAAAATTGGGGGACTCTATTAAAAAAGCAAAGAATAGAAATAAGTACATACAGAGTAATTAGGCACTGGCTTCTGTGTAAGACTGATTGACTAAAACTAAACACAACCATTATGAATATCCTACATGCAGTTTGGAATTTGAAGGTCCAATTCTTTAATAAAAAAGACAGAAAAGCGAAGGAACGGGCACGCTTCATTGTCGGCATAATCAGTAGCCATATCTTCTCAAAGATGACCCTTCAGGATAAGATTAGCTCCATTGCAAAACTGATATTGATTTTCGAATGTGACTTTGGGTTCGTCCCCGAGAAGCTTGAGCGGACATTGGTTCGCTTGAATCAAAAACTTAATATAGAAGTCCTTAGAACCTGGACAGAGTTCTATTCCAGATAGTGGAATAAGACCGGACGGTATTCCGCTTCAGGCTCTTGGCCGCTTCTTTGGGGGAAGCAAAGTTGGATGGTGCCAAACTTCATCGCCTATCGTGCAGTGCAGGATACACAAAAGTAAACATGCCGCTTTGTACAATGTATCACAACTAAGCGTTGGGGAAGCATGGCATCTAGCCGCATGCATCAACTCGTTGCCTATACCTAGTTAAAACATTAAATCCAGGTTACTAACCAGCAATGCTCCCAGTTTTATTACCAGCGAAGAGACAGTCTGGCCAAAGATTTTTGTTTGGCGAATTTTTTGCCATTTATTAGGAAGTGTTTTTTTATGCGTTTTCATACACGAATTTTTTATAGTTAATCGTATTTCACACTATTCCGATTGAGTAAGAATTTGGCTACGATTTGATTTAACAAAAATAACTCTACCAGTATCACCAATCCGTCAGACAATTCCTGAATTATTAAAAATCAGGATCAGGTAGAGACAAGCCCCACAAAGTACGTAATTGAGCTAACCACGAGGCGTTAATTAATATTTACGATCAGGGAAATCCGTAGATCTTACCGGTATTAAGAAAGAGTTCATTCGATCCGGAAAAAATAATTTATCAAAATTGGTTACATTAGGGATAGGATTACCTTGAATTCCAGTGAAAAGAATCATTATCATTATCCTGATTTCTATCCCTTCTGCAAGTTGGACCCTGCATCCAGGCACAGGTGGTATTAAGGAGAAATTACAGGATTTCTTTTTTGGCATTTCGCTCGATTCGGATATCAAATCAATAAAAGAACAGCTAAATCGCAACCCGGAATTCACATTACATTCAGATCCAAACCTTGATGTGAATGAGTCTATTACCAGCAGCATTTCAACAAATAAGAATTTGAACCCGGTATCAACCCGCAATCAGCTGGTTATTTCATTTATGCCTCTGCGAAACCGAAATAAGGAGGCTGTGACCTTCTTATGGATTATTGATTACAAACTTGAGGATTTAGCCATAGCGATTTACGATTTCGAAAAGTTCAAGTCAGAATTTAAACCCTACTTCGAGGATTTCTCCATAACACAGGGCCTTGGATATCAGCAGGAAAAAATTGAATTGCTACACTTACAAGATGGAAATCTTGAGGTTATTATTAAATTGATGAAGTCAAACAATTTGAGTCATACCATTTCAGTAGAATATAAGGAAGTAAGAAGAAAGAATAAGAAGATTTGAAATGCATATATGTCGAAAAAGAGCAAACTACATGATTCAAATAGTTGCAACCAATATCACGAAACGGATTCGTTTGAGTTGGCACATCACCAGGGAAGGCGGGAATTCTGTAAGTCAGTCACTGCCCTTGCTATAGGGGCAATGGCCTCGCCTCTTTTTGCCAGTTCGGCTTATGGAGATGCCCGCCACCGTGATGAAATGTGGCACAGTGTACGAAGCAGTAACGCAAAGATGGCGACTATCCTGCACACAGCCGATATTCATGGACAATTGTTGACACATGATGAATTTTTCATTGAGGACGGACAGGTAATTTATAAAAAGAGAGGTGGGCTAGCAGTTTTGAAAACCATGGTGAATAAGCTCCGGTCTGAAAATCCGGACAATACACTTTTGATAGATGGGGGCGACTGCTTTCAGGGAAGTGGTGTTGCGGCCCTAAGCCAGGGGAAAGCGCTTGTGCCGTTAATGAATAACATCGGCTACGACCTGGTGCTTCCCGGGAATTGGGAAGTAGTGTATAAGAAGGAGATGATGATGAACGATTTGGATGGATATAATGCTGTAAAGATATGCGCCAACATGTTTCATGAAATCGGGAATGGAGGCAAAGGGGACCTTATTTTCGCACCATACTGGACGAAAAATATTGCTGGCATAAAAATCGGATTTATCGGCTATACTGACTCTAACATTCCGAAACGGCAGCCACCCGCTTTCAGCAAAGGCATTCATTTCACCAAGCCGGTAGACGATGTTGCCAGGTACATTACTATTTTGAAAGAGCAGGAACAATGTGCCATGATCTTTTTGGTTACTCATCTTGGGTTAGCACAACAGGTTGATTTGGCAAATAAACCTCAGGTTCAGGGTGTAGACTACATACTGGGTGCCGATACGCACGAGCGTGTTCGCAAACCCATAGAAGGAAAATATGCACGGGTGACAGAGCCTGGCGCCTTCGGTTCTTTCATAGCCAGGTTGGATTTGGTGATTGAAAACGGTCAGGTAAAGGATAAAAACTATGAGTTACTGGATGTAGACCCCAGGAAGTACAAAGCCGATCCGGAGATGTCAGCCCTGATTGAAAGGGAACGTACACCCTACAAGGCAGAACTTGACAAAGTTATTGGTTCCTCTAAACTCCCATTGGTCCGCTACTATGTGCTGGAGACTCCCATGGACAACATGATCACCGATGCACTGATGTGGAAATTTAAACCCGACATTGCCATCAGCAACGGGTTCCGTTTCTGTCCCCCCTTGTTTCCAGACAGAAAAACACGACAAGCTTTAATCACAATGGATTATTTATGGAGCATGGTTCCAATCAATGCAGAAATCAAATCTGGTGTTGTTGGTGGTAAACAGTTATGGGACTGGCTTGAAAAAGAGCTTCACAATGTATTCGCCAAAAACCCTGCCGAGCGGCTGGGAGGCTGGGTGGTGCGGATGCAGGGGATGCATATTAATTTTACCATGAACAATGAATTTGGTAAAAGACTCAACTGGGTAAAGATCAACAACGAGCCTATTGATCTAAGCCGGTCATATCTTGTGGCGACTTGCGAGCGCGAAGGAGACCCTGATGACACACTCTGTCGCCTGGGAAATGTGATAAACCCTACCTACCTGAATGTTGATATGCACCAGACGCTTATTGAGTATTTAAAAGTGCATTCGCCCATAGCTCCACGAATGGAAGGAAGGGTCACGGCAACCGATGCGCCTCAGAATCTGCTATCACAGTTGGAGAGTTATGGCTATACCTTCTTTTGAAATTGTTCTAATTTTAAGATAGTGCAACCAAATACAAATACTATCATACACTCGTTTTCTTACATCTGTACCATATTCTTAATATTCGTAAAAATCGATATCATTTCTTTTGATCTATTATGAATCTTAGGCATAGATAATATAGAACAGACACTAACTGACAACATGGAAGAAAAGTTTAGAATATTGATGTTGGAAGATCTGGAAGAGGATGCCGTACTTATTGATCTGGCCCTCGAAAAGGAGAATATTCATTTTACAAGAATGCGAGTGGATAGCCCTGAACATTTTACTGCCGCTCTTGATAACTATAAACCTGATGTTGTGCTCTCTGATCACTCTTTGCCTCAATTGAATTCAATTGAAGCGCTGGAAATATTTAAAAACAAAGGAGTCAATGTCCCATTTATACTCGTTACAGGGGCCGTTTCGGAAGAATTCGCGGTGAATTGTTTGAAAAGAGGTGTTGATGACTACATTTTGAAGTCCAACCTTTCCCGCCTGCCATCTGCCATACGCCATGCGCTAAGGGAAAAGGAGCTTGAGAATATTCGCAGGGATCAGGAGGTGATGGTGCAAAAAAAGAACGAGGAACTTATTAAAATCAATGCTGAACTGGATTCTTTTGTATACAACTTATCGCATAATCTCCGTGCACCTCTTTCTTCTATACTGGGCGTTCTGAATATAGCCAAACTGGACAAGGAGAAGAGTAAAGAAAAGTCAGAGTATTATCTTGAAATGATTGAAAATAGTATTCTTCGGTTAGATGAGACCATCAGGGGAATATTGGATTATTCACAAAATGTGCGAACCGGTATCGTCAACTCAGAGATTCACTTTGAGCCTCTTATTCAAAAATGTGTTGAGCGTTTGAAATACTTAGATGGTTACGATTTGATTGAAAGAAACATTACCGTCTTAGGTGACTTCCCGTTCGTCTCGGACTCATATAGGATCTCAATCGCTTTAACAAATGTCATTGCAAATGCAATTATGTATCGGGACCAAATCAAAGCCTGTGCATATCTGCGCATCGTTGCAACTGTGGACCCTGACCTAGCCAAAATCATTATTACAGACAATGGCGTGGGTATTAGCCCGGAACTTTTAACCAAAGTTTTCGATATGTTTTATCGAGCAAACGAAAAAAGTCAAGGAGCTGGCCTTGGTCTTTACATTGCAAGGGAGGTTATGGGAAGAATCGGAGGGTCAATAGACATTACTTCTACGCAATTTGAGGGTACGAGTGTCACTCTTAGGATACCAAATCAAGCTAAAAAACCGGTTGATTCTTTCTGAATCAGTTAGAAGTAATACTGAACAATATTGAACAAGCAGTGATTGTCCTCGATGGTCAAGGCAGGGTAATTCTTTTTAATAAAAATGCCCATCAGATCAGCCAGAAATTTATGAAAAATCCTATCCGTGATGGTGATTACATCCCGGATATTCTATTACCAAAAGTTCGGGATGCTGTTAGTGAAATAATCAACGGTGTAAAGATAAATAAACAAGCAAAATCATGTATTGAATTTACAAATGATTCCGGTACCAGGATTGTTCTTGAATTAGATTGCTGTGAAGTCGTCAATCATGAGCAAGATGATGCCAACACCTACCTCTTTATTAGTGATATAACCCGGCAAAAGATCTTTGAAAGTAAATTAACAGGACTAGCTTCGTCCATTTCCAATCTCATTGAGAAGGCAAATGCTATCATTTTTGGCGTGGATACCCGTGGGTATATCACCGAATGGAATTCGTATTCCTGCAAAATTACTGGTTTCGAAAAAAACGAAGTCTATGCACAGAAACTGGCAAGCACTCTTCTGACACAAGACGAAAGACCTCTCTTTGACGATATGATGAAGAGATTACTAGATAATGAATCCATTGAGCGCCAGGAATTGCATGTACGAACGAAGGAAGGTCAGGCACTCATCTTACTGTTGAGCGGTACACCTCGCAAGTCAGTAAAAGAAGAAATCATTGGTGTTACCTTTGTGGGACATGACATTACGGAATTGATGGAGTACCGAAACTCGCTCGAAAAAAAGATTTCGGAAAGAACAAATGAATTACAACGCTCACTTAAGGTTGAACAGGAGGCCGTAGAACTCAAAACGCGTTTTGTTTCTATAGCCTCCCATGAATTCCGCACCCCGTTATCTTCAATTCAATTTACAACCAATTATCTGAAAGAGACTTTTGGAAAAGTGAGGAAGGAGGATTTTGATAGAAAAATTGACGAAGTGCAAACCCTAATTAACCATATGAGGCATTTACTGGATAATGTCCTAAACTATGGAAAAAGTGAACGGGGTAAAATACGTTTAAAGGTCTCAAAATTGAAGGTGGCTGATTTGGTCAACAAAATTGCAGAAGAAGTGGGACACAGTACCCAAAACACACATGCCATCAATTTAGAATATGGGAATGCGCCAGTTGAATTTATGACCGATGAAAACCTGATGCGAAATATTTTGATCAATCTTTTAACAAACGCAATTAAATTTTCACCTGGTCGGAATCATGTTTTTTTAAAACTTGAAGGAAATGATGAGCAGTTGACTATTTCTGTCCGCGATGAGGGCATTGGTATCCTTGAAGATGAAATTAAAAAGATATTTGATGCCTTTACCCGCGGTGTAGATGTGTCATCAATCGATGGAACCGGCCTTGGTCTTTCCATCGTGAAGAGAACAGTGGAATTGCTTAATGGAACCATACAAGTGATAAGCCGATTGGGTGAGGGATCTACTTTTATTATCATTATACCCAGGCAATCCCAATAAGGTCAAAAAAAGGTCTGAATCTTGGTCACGGTTATAAGGCAAACCATAGATGAGATTGTGTTCTGACGCCAAAATAGAGAATAGTGAAGGTCATCTGCCAGGGAAATACGGCTGAGTTGTCAGGGGTCCCGTGAAGAATAACATTTTATCAATAGTCCAACCGAAGGATCAGGGTAATCCCTGATTCAGTAACTGTTTTCGATAGGGGTGCTCCATGTGTTGGCTGTCTGAGATCGGAGAGACAACACAATGTATGCCGGGTAGGTCCAATAGACGTTTCTGTTTCGGCCATTGAACGGATTACTCCAGTTCCACTGAATTTTCTCAAATCAGTCTTTCCCTGATTCATTTCGGTCACCGATGCACCAATTTTACATCAGCAAAACAATTAGAGAATACTAAATTAACTATTATGAAAACCTCAAATATCCTTGCAAAGATGAAGTGCCATTTGCTAAAATTGAAATGCTTTGTTCTCAGGATCAAACCCCTAACAGATATCCAGAAACACGAAGCCTTTGTGACATCCATTCTCAAGACCAAGATTTTTTCCAGGATGGCGATCCAGGATAAGATCACGGCTATCGCAAAACTGATTTCTGTTTTTGATCGTGATCACGGATATATGCCTGAACAACTGGTTGAGATGGTGGCACGACTAAATGTCCAATTAAATTCACAGTTGATCAAAGAATTCATCAGCATGAACCAGCTCTCCGGAGAGGCTGATCCTCTGCACCAGGTATAATACACAATTGATAAAAAGAGGATAACCTTGTTTAATTCCATTTCAATGAATCCTGTAAAATCCCTCAAAAGCGTTAAATATCAAAGAGAGAGTTGCTCCTTTATTTTTAAAACAAACATCCAATGAAAGCCAATAAGAAAAAGCCATCGAAACATGGCGGCAAATCCAGAGCGAAAGACGTGATCATTATCTGCATTGAGATCCTGGGGATTATGGCTAACTTTAGTTAGTATATCGGATGGTGGGCTCAGAGTCAATCATCTTTACGGCTTGATCCGGAAAAAAAATAATAAGACATTGTCCATTTTGTTATATATTGATTCCCAATCCTTGATTGAATCTGCCCCAAGGTGTTTCTGGTCGTACGCTGGATTTTAAAATGGCTGCCATTGCAATGCGTATTTGGAAGCTTCCTTAAGGGAAATAGATTCCTGATAATGGAATATAGATATGTTTCCCGGTAATTCCTGTAATCACACAGCCCGTGAAGTTTACAGTACAGATAGTTCACTATGAAAAACAATAGTAAAGAAAGCGAACTTACCGAACTGTTAAACAGATCCCAGGAGATAGCCCACCTCGGCAGTTGGATGTTTGATCCCACATCCAACCTGCTCACCTGGTCTGACGAGGTATATCGTATTTTCGGCTTGCATCCACAGGAATCTACTGCCACTTACGAGGGCTTTCTCGATGCGGTATATCCGGATGACCGTGCCGCAGTTGACGCAGCATACTCTGGCTCTATAAAGGAAGGTAAAGACAGCTATGAGATTGAGCACCGTGTAGTGCGCAAGCACACCGGTGAAATACGGTATGTGCACGAGAAATGCAAACATGACCGGGATGCATCCGGCAGCGTGATCCGTTCGGTGGGTTTTGTGCAGGATATAACCGAGCGTAAGAAAGCGGAGTTTGAGTTGTTAAAATTCAAAGAAGCAGTGGATTCATCAGCCGATGACATTTACATTATTGACAGGGAAAAAATGTTATTTATTGACTTTAACGCCTCTGCATTGAGAAGTCTCGGTTATGCTAAAGAAGAACTTCTGAAAATGGGGCCTCCTGACATTAAACCCCTGATGTCACGCAATAAACTGGCTGAAATATTTGATAAAATCATTCACTCAGATAGCAAATTTGGCAGGATTGAAACCGTTCACAGGCGGAAAGATGGAACCCGATTTGATGTGGAGGTGTTTTTGCGTTCATTCCATTTTAGCGATTCAACATTTTTGGTTGCATCCGTAAGAGACATTACCGAACGAAAAAAAATAGAAGAAACTCTCCTGATTTCTCAAGACAGACTTCATTTTTTACTTAATTCCACTTCTTCAATAACTTATGCCGTTGAAACAGAGCCTCCTAACCGTGTAACTTTTGTAAGTGAAAATGTTACAACGCTCACCGGTTATACCCCTGAGGAATTCGCCAAAGACCCGGCTTTCTGGGCAGACCATATTCACCCCGGAGACCAAGAACGTATTTTAAGAGAACTTCCCCTGCTTTTTGAAAAGGGAAATTACCTGCGTGAGTATCGATTGCGATTTAAGGATGGAACCTATCACTGGATGCGTGATGACATCAAATTGAATTATGATGCGCAGGGAAAACCAGTTGAGATGGTGGGAAACTGTGTTGATATCACAGAAAGTAAAAAAGTTGAAGATCAGCTGAAAGAATTCAAGTATTTTTTCAATAACAGTGGTGACCTTTGCTGCATTGCAAATATGCAGGGCTATTTTGAAACTCTTAATCCCAATTTTGAAAAGGTTTTGGGCTTTTCCCGAAAGGAATTGCTCGAAATACCATTTATGAACTTCGTCCATCCCGATGATTTCCCGGCCACGCTTCAGGAAATTGAGAGACTAAAAGCAGGATCCCTCACAATTAATTTTGTGAACCGCTACCGCAAGAAAGACGGGGAGTATTTATGGTTTGACTGGAACGCAACACCCGATCCGGTTACGAAGAAACTTTATGCGATTGCACGCGATATCACTGAACGCAAAAAAGCGGAAGAAATATTACTTAAAACATTGAAAGAAATATCGGACTATAAATACGCCCTCGATGAATCACTCATCGTGGCTATTACCCACAAAAATGGAATTATCAAATTTGTAAATGACAACTTCTGTAAAATCTCAAAATTCAGCCGGGAAGAATTGCTCGGCAAAGACCATCGCATTGTCAGTTCAGGCTACCACCCGAAAGAATTCATCCGCAATTTGTGGGAGACCATAGCCAAAGGTGAAGTTTGGCGAGGAGAATTAAAAAATAGAGCCAAGGACGGAACTATCTATTGGGTGGATTCAACCATCGTTCCCTTTCTGAACGAGGAGGGCAAACCCTACCAATATGTTTCCATTCGCTCCGATATAACAGACCGTAAAAAAAAGGAAGCTGAAAATCAAAATCTGAACAAAGAACTCGAATCCTTCAGCTATTCCGTATCGCACGATTTGCGGGCGCCACTCCGGGCCCTGGAGGGATTTGGCAAGGCCTTATCAGAAAAGTACAAAGGCAAATTTGATGAAGAGGCCGACCGCTGGATCGATTTTATTACCATGAATGCCAAGCGAATGGATTTACTGATCAGCGACATGCTAAACTTTTCACGCATAAGCAGAGAAAGCATTAAGAACCGCAGTATAAACATGAAAGTACTTGCACAACAATGTTTTGAAAGCTCTAAGACGAATTATCCTGAAAAAATCATTACCTTTAATTTAGAAAATATACCGGACTCATTTGGGGACTTTGCAATGGTCAAGCAGGTTTGGCAAAATCTGATCTCAAACGCCCTGAAATACTCATCCAAAAATAAAAATATCACGATTTCCATAACCGGCAAAATTGAAAGTGATTATTCGGTCTATTCCATAAGGGATAACGGAGTTGGTTTTGACGAAAAATATACGGACAAAATGTTTGGCGTTTTTCAACGATTGCATTCCAGTAGAGAATTTGAAGGAACCGGTGTGGGGCTGGCCATTGTAAGCCGGATCATTCAAAAACATAACGGCTGGATAAACGCCAACGGCCAATCAGGAAAAGGCGCTGAATTTACTTTTGCATTGCCTTTTGATAAAAAACTAGAGTTATAGATGACCTTCCCGCAATGGGAATACCAGCTGTAAGTCCGCGTTTATCTTGAGATATTTCTTCGTCAGGAAATTGACATCGGGCTCATTACTTAGAAGAGTATCATAGCGGCAGAAAACCGGAAGGCAGAATGTAATTTGGCCTTATCGTGAAAAGATGACCCTAACAAGAAAAACAATCATCTTTCTTTGCATTGTACCAGTCTTGCTGGTGGCTGTTTACAGCTATATCCAGATCAGGAAAAACACAATTGAGAGTCTTTATGAAGACCTGCGTTCCTTTGCCACTCTTTCGGCAAGAGTGTTGCAAGAAAAATTAGATCGCTTGAGTGATCTGGGGCTTGCATTGGCTACCCGCCCGGTGTTTTGCCAATATGTGGAGGAAAAAAAATGGGACGAAGCCATTGCACTCATGGAACAAGTACCTATGGATTTTACTTACATAGATCACATTACTATTACCGACAACGCGGGTACACTGATGGCGGATTTACCTGCCTCTGCGGGTGCGAGAGGACAGAGTCACAGCCAGGTTGACTGGTTTAAAGGACTTACAAGAAACTGGCGGCCCTACCTTTCAGAAGTTTATGTGCGCAATAAGAATATTGTAACTTCGCTAGCATGCCCAGTAAAAAATAAAGAAGGGAAAGTGCTGTGTATTCTCGTTTTACGGGTGAGGGTAGCCGAACTTCTCGAATGGAGTAAAGGTGTGAGCATTGGCAAATCAGGTTTTTTATTTATCGTTGACCACAAGGGGCACATAGCCGCTAATCCAAAATACGAACTCACCGATTCGATAATCGATTACTCCTCTGTTCCCGCTGTACAAAAAGCACTGAGAGGAGAAAAAAATGTGGAGGTGCTGTATAATCCCATAGAGAAAGAAAACCGTTTAAGTGCATTCGAGCAGATTCCGGGTTACGACTGGGCGGTTATCGTTCAGAAGCAAGCGGGTACGGCTTTGTCACCAGATAAAAGTCTGACTCTTATTTCGGTTATTTATCTTTTTGCAATTCTCCTGGCCATCGCTTTTGCATATTTCATTATCCGTGAAATGAACCTCCGGACAAAAGCGCAGGGGGCATTGCAAAAAACTTCCGATGAAATCAAATATTTGTATAACAACGCCCCTTGCGGATACCTTTCCGTTGATGCTGATATTTTATTATCCAATATCAACCAAACCTTGCTCAACTGGCTGGGATACATCCACGAAGAGGTTATTGGCAGGATGAAATATGAGGATTTATTGTCAGCAGAAAGCAAAGCGGCATTTCTAAGGTCATTCGAAAAAGATTTTGAAGAATATGAAAACAAAGGCAGCGTTAGCAATCTTGAATTTGAATTCCAGCGTAAAGACGGAACAACTTTTCCTGTAATCGTTAACTCGGAAGCCATTATGGATGAGAAAGGCAAGTTTGTTAAAAGCCTTTCAACTGTGTTTGATAACACGGAACGCAAAAAAGCAGAAGTGAACTTGCAGGAAAGCCTAAAGAAAATAGCCGATTATAAGTACGCCCTGGATGAATCAAACATCGTAGCGATTACCGATCAAAAAGGAATTATCAAATATGTAAATGATAACTTTAGCAAAATCTCAAGATACAGCAAGGATGAGTTGCTGGGCCAGGATCACCGCATTATCAATTCCGGTTTTCACCCGAAAGAATTTATACGCGATTTATGGGTAACCATTGCCAATGGAGAAGTATGGAGGGGAGAATTGAGAAATAAAGCCAAAGACGGAACTATTTATTGGGTGGATACTACGATTGTCCCTTTCCTGAATGAACAAGGTAAACCCTACCAATATGTTGCTATTCGTTCTGATATTACTGAACGCAAAAAAAAGGAGACCGAAATTCAAAATCTGAACAAAGAGCTCGAATCCTTCAGTTATTCCGTATCCCACGATTTACGGGCGCCACTCCGGGCCCTGGAAGGATTTGGCAAAGCCTTATCAGAAAAGTATAAGGACACATTTGATGAAGATGCCAGCCGCTGGCTTGGTTTTATTACCTCGAATGCCAAACAAATGGATTTGTTGATCAACGACATGTTAAATTTTTCACGCATAAACAGAGAAAATGTTAAGGGTACCATTGTAAACATGAAAGTACTGGCACAAGAATGCTTTGAAACCAATAAAATGCATTATTCCGGGAAAAACATTAGCTTCACTTTAGCAAATATACCGGACTCCTTTGGGGACGTAGCGATGGTGAAGCAAGTATGGCAAAACCTGATTTCAAATGCCTTAAAGTACTCATCCAAAAATGAAAATATCACGATTGACATTACCGGTAAAATTGAACATGATTATACGGTATATTCCATAAAAGATAACGGAGTGGGTTTTGATGAGAAATACAAAAACAAATTGTTTGGCGTATTTCAGCGATTGCATTCCAACAAGGAATTTGAAGGTACCGGTGTGGGGCTGGCCATCGTAGACAGGATCATTCAAAAACACAATGGATGGATAAGGGCAAGCAGCCAAACTGGAAAAGGTGCTGAATTTACTTTTGCTTTGCCAGTTGAAAATAAATTTGAGAATAATAGCTAAAAATATGAAAAACCTTTAAAATGAGCGATATTAAGGTAGAAATCCTGTTGGTTGAAGACAGACCTGAAGATGCCGAATTGGCTATGATGACTTTGAAAAAAAATAATCTTATTAATAATATCCATTGGGTTAAGGATGGTGAAGAGGCGCTGGAGTATGTTTTTGCAGAGGGTCGATACAGCCATCGAAGCATTGAACAAATGCCGGGTTTAATCCTGCTGGATCTTAATGTTCCAAAAGTCGGTGGCATTGAAGTATTGCGAAAAATCCGGTCGGATGACCGGGTTAAAAATATTCCGGTAGTTATTTTAACAACTTCTGCAGATGACAAGGATATTAAAACGGCCTACGATCTTCATGTGAACAGTTACATGGTAAAACCTGTGAATTTTGATGAGTTTGTGGAAGCCATTAAATCGATGGGATTGTTTTGGGTGTTGCTGAATCAAAGGCCGTATTAATGATAAATCTAGTAACTTATAAATTGTTGGAGGCCTGGACCCAATATTAAAATAAATCAAGAACTAAAAAATGGAAGATCAACATGTCGTGGACGTTCTGCTGGTTGAGGATAGGTCTGAAGATGCCGAACTGGCCTTACTAGCATTAAAAAAACACAACTTTGTTAATGTCGTTAACTGGGTCAAAGATGGTGAGGAGGCCCTGGAATATGTTTTCGCAGAAGGCCGTTACAAAGACAGAAATATTGAATCCAGACCCAAATTAATTTTGCTGGATTTGAAGATGCCAAAAGTGGATGGAATTGAAGTTTTGCGCAGGATCCGGGCGGATGACCGGGTGAAACATATTCCGGTTGTTGTATTAACGACATCCAAAGAAGAACAGGATATTACCAATGCCTATAATTTACACGTGAATGCCTATATGCTAAAACCGGTAGAATTTCACAATTTTATTGAAGCTGTAAAAACGATGGGGATGTTTTGGGTATTGTTGAATCAAAGACCGTATTGAGTTCTTGTTGTGTGGCAAATTGCTATGAAGAATATATTTCACAATATGTTTCTTTATTTCTTTTTTGATCTTTTTGTTTTTGGCAACGACCAATATTTGTCTCGTCACCCCTCAAATTATAGGTTTGCCAGGGAGGCATTAGCAATTAAAAACTCCTTTTGTTTAACTTACTTAACAGCGCGCTTTCCTAAACTCTGAATATGACAGTGACGGCATCTAACCAAAGAATCAAGGTTCTCCTGACAGATGACCACAAACTAATCCGTGACGGTGTGCAATCTTTCCTTGAGAAGATGGAGGACATGGTGGTAATCGACTCGGTGTCCTCCGGGGAAGAAGCCATCAATTCGGTCAGGGAGAACCGACCCGATGTGATATTGATGGATATCATGATGGGCGGGATGACAGGAATTGAGGCCACCCGCTGGATAAAGGATATTGATCCAACCATAAAGATTATTTTGGTTTCCATGGAAATAAGCAAGGAATATGTATCAGCCGGGATAAAATCTGGTGTGGATGGATACCTCCCAAAAGTTGTAGATAAAGAGACCCTTGTGGAGGCGATTCGTACTGTCCATGGAGGCGCTCGATTTTTCAATGATGCTATTATGAAGCTCGTATTTGAGGATTTCTATACACATGAGAAGGCAAAGAGCACTGATAAAAAGCTGCCGAACGACCTCACCAAGAGAGAATTTGAGGTCTTGACCCTTGTGGCATCCGGGAAAACAAATAAGGAATTGGGAGAGGCATTATTCATCAGTATAAAAACAGTTGAAACCCACAAAATGCACATCATGGAAAAGTTGGGACTCAAAAACACAGCAGAGTTAGTGAAGTACGCCATCAAGAATCATATTATATCGGTCGATAGCTTATAAAACTCAGGAATTACCCCTACTCCCCTGGGGATATCCTGAGTTGATTTCTCCACGTCCATTCTGGTTCATTGCGGCTAACGCTATTCATATCTCCCGCAAAACCTTACGGCTTCCCTTCATTCATCCTTGAAAGAGGCTTTTACTCCCTGTTTTCCTGATTTTTTGCAAATCAGGTTGATGCTGATTTTTCACGACCTGTGGTACCCCACCTTTGATGTGTCAAGAGAAAAAAACTATTAACATAAACTTAAACAACAAATAAAATGGTACTACATAACAGATTCATTGAAAAGGGGATAAATGCAGCATTAATCACCCTTTTATTCGTGGCAACTGGAATTTATTCCTGCTTTGCCCAGGGACCAACATTAAACCAGGAGAAAAATGCAGACAACAACATCCAGCTTGCGGCAAACCTCAACCTGGATGCTAAAGCTTCTCCCTTGAGTTGGTCTATCAACAGTCCATATGCTGAGTGGAAGCCGAACGTTGCTCCCCATGGCAAGCGCATGTACTTCAGTCGTTCTTTGCACCCGAACAATACGGCAGGAGCGATTGACCGCGAAGACATCTGGTACTCCGAATTTGACAGTACAGCAGAAGTCTGGTCAGAGCCCATGCGTTTACCTGGCATTCTTAATAATGATGGCCCGAACTTCGTCAGCGGTGTGAGCGTTACGGGAGATACGATTATACTTGGTAACCGTTATCTTAAGAACGGAAAAATGAGAGATGGGCTTTCGTATAGTGTGAACATTGAAGGACAATGGTCTCAGCCGAAATCAATTCACATCAAGAATGATTATAATATCTCCGAGCATGGTAATTCGTACGTTTCCCTGAATTCGGGTATAATTATTTCCGCCATTCAACGCACAGATACTCACGGTGACCGTGACTTGTACGTTAGCTTTTGGAATGGCGAGGAAGCTACCGAGCCGATTAATATGGGTGGGGTGATCAACTCAACGTTGGAGGAATCATCACCTTACCTCTCATGCGATAAGAAAAAACTGTACTTTGCTTCAAAAGGTCACCTTGGATATGGCGGTTATGATATCTATGTCACCGAGCGGTTAGATGAATCATATACAAATTGGAGTGAACCAAAAAATCTGGGCCCTGCCATTAATGACATCCTGGACGATGAATTTTTTATTGTCAGCCATTGCAAAAGATTCGCTTTCTTTTCCAAACAGATCAGTGTACATAATGTGGATTTGTACAAAATTTTAATCGAAGAATTGTATGACAATAACACTGATGCGGAAAAAGTATCTATAACCGACCCCTCAAGACTCTCTTCTTTATAACACATTGTTAAAAAAGACATGTGGACAGCCAGGTAAACCCTTGGCTGTCTTTTTTGTTGGGCATTCTTTCCTGTTTTCCGCACTCGTTCAAAAACATGACGTAAGTACCTGATACTCAAATGG
>ERZ1292625.254-Hain-H41-01um-R1-254-length-91743-cov-8_pt1 | contig 91743 bp, 108 predicted proteins | sample MGYA00564400_ERZ1292625 | MGnify/ENA primary metagenome ERZ1292625 (study PRJEB36523, sample SAMEA6512639) | groundwater metagenome | collected 2019-01-08 | study: AquaDiva: Metagenomics assemblies of 32 groundwater samples | reverse complement strand
GAGCCGGACCATTTTTTGAGGAGGTTGCCGGAGCCATCCACTTGCACAAAAGTGTGTTGGTAGGTGACACCGTATTTTTGTTTGAGCGCCTTCTCTTTGTCATAATCGGTTTTTAGTATATACACATCTTTTGGTATGTCGGAAAGATTTTTGTTTATATCGTTGTCAGCCAATCTACAATAGGGGCACCAAGAAGCGTAAAAAAATAAAACTACTTTGCCTTTCTCGGCCAAAGCAATTCTTGCAGGAGAATAAGCCTCGTACGTGCCGGCCGTAGCTTCGACAGAGTCGGAAGTATCCTTACTCACTATCATTTCTTCTACAGTGCCATCTTCCATTACGGAGCCTTCTGGTACAGGCATGCCATTTACAAGGGGTTTCCCTGATTCTGGATCAAGACTATCTGCAAGTTTGTTATTTTCTTTGTTGAATAAAAAGTAGCCAACCGCACCAATAGCGATCAAAATTATAACGATTAAAACAGTGTTGCCTTTTTGCATATTATTTTGGTTGGTTGTTATATATTCAGTATACTAAATTTAAAAATTTCTGGTCAAATTTTTAAATTTTCTCTATACAAGTCTGACCATTTTGCAATAAAGAAACTTGGTGTTCTTTGACGTCTAGTCGATCCCCCTTTAAATCAAGCTCTAAAATAAGCCCTGTGGAGACACTTTTTTCCCAATATTGGTCAAAAATAAAGTTGCCCAAAGAATAATAAACCAGCGTATCCTCAATTTTTTCGCTAGGCAATACAACATGAGGATGCGAGCCTACTACAAGCCGAGCCCCCGCTTGAGAGAAAATTCTAGCTGTCTGCTTCATAAACAATGTGGGAGAGCTATATTCTTCCCCCCAATGAGCATATACGATCACCATACGCCCATCTTTTGTTTCTTTAGATATGTTTTTTGCCACCTCTTCTGGCGAGCTTCCTCCAAATTGGTTGTAAGAAACGAAAGAAACTTTTTTACCACCAAGAGTGGTGCGATATATGGGTTCGTCTCCCAAGATACCCCCGAAATAACCGATACCAGATTGGTCTAAATATTTGTGAGTAGAAAGTACGCCCTCTCTACCAAAGTTGGATATATGGTTGTTACCCAAGTTTACTATCTTGATATTATGATCCTTCAAGAGAGAGGCAATGAAGGTGGGAAAAGTAAAAACAAAATTTTCAGGGCTACCCTCTTTGCTGTAAAGACTCTTGGACGGATTCGTCGTAATAGGCCCTTCCAAATTACCGACTACCAGATCGGCTTCTTTTAACACATTCCCTATGCAAGAAAAAACAAAATCTCCCCCTTTTTTGTCCATCACCTGTCTTATATAGCGATCAAAAAACATATCGCCCACAAAAATAATTTTTGTATTCTTTTCTGAATACAAAAATATAACAACCAAAACTACCAACAGAATAAAGACAAAAATAATTTTTCTCACCATACTGCAATTATAACTTATAAAAAAACTAGAAATTAGCAGGCACGGAGATTGGCATAGGAGCCTACACAATCCTGACAACATATCACTTTGCGAGATGGACGGAGACTATCGTCGCTCCAAAACTTTTCACACTCTTTGTTACAAGAGAAACACTTGCCTACCACCTCACTATTATTATTCTCCCCCACTCTCACGATCATCCTATTATCAAAAACAAACAGTGCCCCCTTGAAATGGCTGTTCGGATATTTTTCTATATATGTATGTATGCCATCCTTGAGTTGGTAGAGATTGTTGAACCCTTCTTTTTTTAAGAGACAGGTGGCCTTTGCGCAACGGATACCGCCAGTGCATACAGCTACCACCTTTCTTGCTTTCAGAGAAGAAAGTTTTTCTACATTCTGGGGTAGATCTCTAAAATTTTTGAGATTTGGATTATAAGTCTTATCGAAATACCCCACCTCTACCTCAAAATCGTTGCGCAAATCTAGTACCACAAAATCTTCATTATTTTTATACATCTCTTCCAACTCTTCTGCTCTAATCTCTGGTGCTGTTTCTCCTTTTATATCAAACTCTCCCACCCCCAAAGTAACTACTTCCTTTTTAGCGGTTACTTGTAATCTGCTAAAAGCCTTACCCGTACCAACACTTTCTTTGAAAACAATGTCCTCAAAACGCCCATCTTCAGCTAAGGTGTTCTTGTATTTTTCTATATTCTCTTCCGCACCTTCAAAAGTAGCGTTTATACCCTCTTTCGCTATAAACATCCTACCCTTTAACCCCAAACTCTCACAAAGCTTTCTCTGTTCTTTCATAAGCCTCTCCGGACTTTCTATTTCTGTAAATTTATAAAAAAGTATAACTTTGTATTTCATTGTTTTTATTTCTTTTTTAGACTAACCCCGTTGATGCAAAAACGCAAACCGAGAGGCATGGGGCCATCAGGAAATACATGCCCCAAATGAGCCTCACAGACACTGCAGACCACTTCTACCCTACTCATGCCGTGGCTACCATCCTCATGATAAGAGACCACATTATCCCTAATTGGTTCGGTAAAAGAAGGCCATCCGGACTGACTGTCGTATTTGGTATTGTTGTCAAAAAGTTCCGTATCGCAACAGACACAAGCATATATGCCCGCCTCATAAAGCGTACAGAGATTGGAGGACATCTTTAGCTCTGTGCTTTTTTGGCGGGTGACCTCAAATTGTTCCTTGGTTAAAACCTTTTTCCACTCTTCATCAGTTTTTTCAACCCTACGTGGAGGAACATTGTTGCCATTTTTAGAAAAATTTAGAACCTGATTGTATGTAAGCATGTATTTAATTTATTTTAGATAACTATCGAAATAAATAGCATGGCAAGTGTAACCTCCGGGGTTTTTTATAAGATAATCTTGATGATATTCTTCGGCTGGCCAGAATTTTACAAAAGGTTCAAGTGTAGTCACTGCTGGATTAGGCCAACGTTTAGATTTGTTTACAATATCTATCATTTCTTCGGCGATTTGTTTCTCTTCTTCGTCATTATAAAAGATTGCGCTACGATACGAAGATCCTTTATCGTTGCCTTGCTGATTCAGAGTGGTAGGGTTGTGTATCTGAAAAAAGAAATCCAATAATTTTTTATAGTTAGTTATGTTTGGATCATAAGTTATTTCCACCGCTTCGGCATGTCCAGGGTGGTTTTCGTATGTTGGACTTTCGTTTGTGCCGCCAGTATATCCAACCACTGTATCCAATACTCCCATTTGAGAACGCAAGAGATCTTCCAACCCCCAAAAACATCCTCCAGCTAAAATAATTTTTTTATTCATAAATTATATAGTGCTGCGAGGCTTGGATTCGAACCAAGGTGACCTGATTCAGAGTCAGATATCCTACCACTAGATGACCTCGCAATAACTGTAAAGATACCAAATTTTAGACTTAAGGTAAATTAAAAAAAATAAAGGGCGCTCGCTGGGAGCGCCCGTACCTACTTGCCCTGCTGGAGGGTACATCGGCAACTATACAACAAAAGAGTAGGTGCTCCTGAAGTTGGATTTTGATCAGTTGACCGAATGTGGGTAATACTAACTAAAAAAATGTTTTTGGCAACTTTTTATGACCAACTGGAGAATTAGTTATAGGATGGTTTCTTACGTGCAGAGTAAGCTATGGCAGCCTTTATAAAAGCGGAGAAGAGTGGATGCGGATGAAGAGGGCGTGAGAGGAATTCGGGGTGGAATTGAGTACCAAGAAAGAAAGGGTGTTTATCTTTAGGAAGCTCCATTATTTCCATAAGTCTAGCGTCTGGCGAAATACCAGAAAACACTAGACCATTTTTTTCCAAAACTCCTATATATTCTGGGTTGACTTCATAGCGGTGGCGGTGTCTCTCCCGCACCACCTCTGCCTTGTAAGCTTCGCGAGCTATCGTACCTTTCTTCAGAAGAGCGGGGTATGAGCCGAGCCTCATAGTACCTCCCATCTTGCCTTCAGAGATATTTTTCTTTTGCTCTGGAAGTATGTCTATAATCGGATGTTTGGTCTCTAACTTTATTTCTGTAGTATGCGCATCTTTGAGCCCGAGTACATTTCTCGCATATTCTACGACCGCAAGTTGCATGCCATAGCAAAGACCAAAATAAGGAATTTTGTTCTCGCGACAAAAACGGATAGCCGATATTTTGCCCTCTACTCCACTCTCGCCGAAGCCGCCGGGCACCAAAACAGCGTGGAACTTTAGGAGCTCGCGGAGTTTATTTTTATTTTTTTCGTATTCTTTGGCATTGAGCCATTCTATGACCGGCTTGCTATTCTGGTCATAGCTGGATATTTTGAGTGATTCTATGACAGATATGTAGGCATCGCTCAAAACGAAGTCCCCCGTATCAAAGTACTTACCAACTATGGCTATCTTCAATTCTTTTTTTGAGCTTTTTATTTTTTGTACAAACCTGCGCCACTCTTTAAGATCTTTCTGTCTTGGCTGCATACCAAAATGATTTAGTATCCTGTCGGAAAGCCCGTCATTTTCAAAGTTGATAGGCACTTCGTATATGGAGTCTATATCCGGAGCAGAAATGACGTTTTCGGCCACAATACCAGAAGCGAGTGCCACCTTTTCTTTGCGTTTTCTGTCCAGAGCCACCTCACTTCGAGCAATGATCATATCGGCATTTACACCATAAGAAGAGAGTTGGCGCACAGCGTTTTGGGTCGGCTTGGTCTTCATCTCCCCTATCTTGTTTGGGATGGGGAAATAGCTCACTAGCACAAAAAGTACATCCTTAGGGTGAGCAATCTTCATCATTCTCGCCGCCTCTATAAAGATAGCGTTCTGAAACTCCCCCACCGTACCCCCTATTTCAAATATAGTTATTTCTGAATTGGTTTTCTCTATGGATTTTTTGATGCGACGCAGTATCTCTTCGGTAATATGGAAAACTGGTTCTACGCATTTACCTTTGTAGCCCAAGGCACGCTCCTTATCAATGACGTGTTTGAATATCATGCCATTGGTCATATAGTTTTCGCTTGGCACCGAACTATTCAAAAATCTTTCATAATTGCCCATATCTTGGTCTGTCTCAAGACCGGAATCCAATACAAAAACCTCGCCATGTTCGGTCGGGTTCATAGTACCGGCATCCACATTGAGATATGGGTCAGCCTTTACACAAGAGACTTTGAAGCCTTTGGATTGTAGTATGGTACCGATAGAAGCGCTGGTGATGCCTTTACCCACTCCAGACATGACACCCCCAATGACAAATATGTATTTATGCTGTCTTTTTTGCTTCATTAATTCTCTAGTACCGCTAATTTTACCCACCCATTATAACTTCAAATACTTACGGACTGCAAGAAGGCTAGAGAAGGCACCTATAGCAGTCCCTGAAGCAATAATAATAAGGAAAATTTGTATAAAATTTTGAATATAATAATCAAAAACGTTCAAACCTATGAAGAAATTTTCTGTTAGCCCGCCTATCCAATAAAGTACCGGAAAGAGCAAAATCAAAGTGATCAGGCTAGAGCTAAGGCCAACCAAAAAACCAGTTATAACGAACGGCCCTTTGATATAATTCTTAGAAGCACCGACTAGCTGCATGACACTGATCTCCTCGCGCGATATATAGATAGCAAGTCTAATGGTATTCAAAGTGATGATGATAGATATAACAACCAAAGCAAGAGAAAGACCAAACCCCAGCCTATCCGCAGAATCGATGATGCGATCTAGTTTTTCTATGGCTACCTTATTTTCAAAATAATTTATTTTATCTATTATTCTACTACCTTGGTTTGAAAGAATATTTTCTTCATTCAAAAAATTGGCCAGAGATTCGTATTGCGAAGGTTCTTTAGCTTTTATATTGAGAGCGGCTCCAAGCGGATTGTCGCCCAATTCTTCTAGAGCTTGCAAAGTGATCGCGTCGCTCTCATGCCTTTCTTTGAAAGCTTCCAAGGCCTTTTCTCTGCTTACATATTCTACTTTCGCTACTTCTGGCATCGCTTCTATACGGCTCTTAAGGCCGAGAATATCTGTCTCTTCGGCAGTAGTCAGGAAATATACGTTGACGTCCACCTTGTTACGCAATTCTTCCAAAGTAGCTCCGAGTATTGCTCCGGTAAACACCACACCAGCTATGACAGAGAGAGTGACTATCATCACCAACATAGAAGCTACGGACACAAAACCACTTCGCCAGAAACTAAAAAATCCGGATTTTAGAATTCTCTTTAATTTTGTTTTAAATGCTGATTGTTCCATCCCGTTAGTGAAATTTTATAAAATATACTTACCTGTTGGATCATCCCTAATAACTTTGCCTCCTTGCATAGTGATGACTCGTTTGCCTACAGAATCTATCACTCCTTTATTGTGAGTGGTAAGTATTACGGTGGTACCCAAATCATTGATTCTCTTCAAAATTTCTACAATATCGTAAGTGTTGACCGGATCCAGATTGCCAGTAGGTTCATCGGCTATAATTATATCAGGTTGGTTGACTATAGCTCGAGCAATAGCGACTCTTTGTTTTTCGCCACCAGAGAGCTCATGTGGGAAACTCCAAATCTTAGACCCGAGATCCACAAGTTCAAGCACATGTGGCACATCGGAATCTATTTCTTCGTCGCTCTTACCTGCCGCCTCCATAGCAAAGGCTATATTTTCAAAAACATTTTTCTGAGGCAAAAGCCTAAAATCTTGGAAAACAGAACCTATCTTACGGCGCACGTCATTAATCTCTCTATCAGAGAGAGTGTGTATATTTACACCTTGGAGAAGTACCGTCCCTCCCGTCGGCTTGTCTTCGGCAAGAAGCATCTTAAGCAGAGTGGTCTTACCGGCTCCACTAGGCCCCACAATAGAGACAAATTCATTGGGCCCTATAACAAACGAGACTTCTTTGAGTGCCTCATATTCGTCATTATATTTCTTAGAGACTTTATCAAAAGTGATCATTCTTTATATAATAACTCACCTTACCCTCTCTTACAACAAGGGAGATTTTAAAAGTTAAAGATTCTTTTCTGCTTCCAAAAAAATCTCTATTTTGCCTTGTTCCAGCACCCCTTCTACATCGCTTGTTTCTACAAGAGTGCGGTGATCTTTGACCATTTTATAAGGGTGCAATACATATGAGCGGATCTGATTGCCCCATTCTACGCTAGTAGTTTTGCTTATGTACATACCCTTCTCTTTGCTTATTCTCTCTTCTTCTAGTGCCTTGAAAATTTTGGCCTTAAGAATAGCGAGAGCTTTTTCTTTATTAGCTTCCTGCGTCCTTTCACCGTCTGATTGAGCCGAAAGATTGGTGGGTAAGTGAACAATTCGCACCGCCGTCTCGCGCTTATTGACATTTTGGCCGCCCGGACCAGAAGAGCGGGAAAATTCTATCTTTAAATCATCCCCTTCTATTTCTATTTCATTTTCATCTTGTTTAGCAAACTTTGGAATCACTTCCACCATACTAAAGCTGGTGTGCCTTTTCTGATTTGCATTAAAGGGTGAGATCCGCACAAGCCTATGCACGCCAGATTCGTTCTTTAGGATCCCGTACGCACCTTTACCGACGATTTCTATCGTCACATTTCTATACCCTCCATGATCGTTTTGATTCTCATGTAAAAATTTATAACCAAAATTACTATGTTCAAAATATTTGAGATACATTTTGAGCAGTATGGCGCTAAAGTCTTCGGCATCGTCTCCCCCAGCTCCAGAAAAAATGGTCATAACAGCGTCTCCCTTGTCGTATTTACCCACCCCCTCTAACTCATCTTTCAGTCTTTGCACTTCTTTTATAATGACTTGGGCTCTTACCTTATCTTCCCAAAACCGAGGGTTCGCCATCTGCTCCTCTAGTTCTTTTATTTTATTTTGTATTTCACTCTTTTCCATCTCATATTTATACCACAAATCCAAACATGCGCAGGGTGACCCTGCAGATATGCTGCAGATATGGAGCCGGAGGTGAGAGTTGAACTCACGATCCCTGCTTTACGAAAGCATTGCTTTACCACTAAGCTACTCCGGCAATTAGGTACAAAGATGACCATTGTATCTTTAAAGTGCGGTGTAATTTGTATTTAACATGAGCCGGAGATGGGAATCGGACCCATGACCTCGTTCTTACCAAGAACGCGTTCTGCCACTGAACTACCCCGGCATGGAAGAGATATTATCACATTCCTTCTGCTTTTTGATAATCTTTGTATAGCAAAACAAAACCAGAAAATACGATTAGAAAAATAATAACTGGAAAAACCAAAAAATATTTTGCAGAAAATTCAGCCAAACGCGATCCAAGAAAAACTAAAATTATATCGGCTACTAAGTAAAATAGAGTGTTTATGATACTAAAAATCCAAAAGTTTATTCGGCTAAGACCTGCAGCATAAGAAAGTAATTCTGGCATACTTATAAAACCAATTCTCGCTTTTACAAATGATCGAGTGGTACTGATGATATTCACAGTGCGCAAAACTTTATCCACATTTTGTGATCCAGCAAAAAAATTCAAAATCCTAGCACCATATTTTCGGCTCAACCAAAAACAAAGCGAAGAACCCAAAATATCTCCCGAAAGACAGACGAGGAGACCTTTCGTAGTACCAAAAAGAGCGCCGGAAATAATGTAGAGAGGCGTACCACCAAGCGGAGCGACGACCAAAGTGGTTATCTTCAATAAAATAATGACAAGTGGACCCCACAAACCAAAACTTTTTACTATTGACTCTAGTTCACCACTCCGAATCATTTTTATAGAGATGATAAATAGAGCAACTATCACCACAAACCAAATGATTTCTATTATTTTTTCTTTTTTCATAAAAAATTTTCTATACCATTTTCTACTACGAGATTCACTTTTTATTACAAACTCTTTGTAATTCATCCAAATCTTCTTTTGTTGGAGAAGAAGAAAGAGTGCCTTTACTCTCCCCTTCTGTAAGATAATACATTATGGAACTTGAATTTTCAGTATGTCCCATACCAAGACTATGACCAAATTCATGAGAAAGAGCAAGCTCCATATCTTTTTCACCCACAAACTGATAAAGATTGATGGCTCCACTCGTATATTCGGCTTGGTTGAACTCCAGACCATGGCCGTATTTTTGGTTATATTGCTTAGCTATTTCGTTGTAGCTACTTGCAGCACCGTTGCGTATTTCCAAAACTTTATTGAGCTCTATGGCCATATTGTTTAAAGATTCAGCTTCTGCATTTAAGGTAATCGTTTGAGAGTTTATTGTTTCTAACATATTGGAAAGCTCTGCATATTCTTTCTCAGGCGCACCATCTCGCTTGTTCCAAAACTCTACCTCCTTATTGTACACGGAGCTAAGTTGCTCTAACGAACTAACTGAGTCTTCATACTTTTTGGAGCGTATTTCGTAAGTATTCTTAAGAATTGCAAATTCTCTGTCCAGTCTTTCAAGTGTTTCCTCGGCTCCCGAAAGACCGAATTCTATACGACGTTTCTTTTCAGTATTCATCTGCCTTTCATCATAAATAAGATTTATAGTAAAATCAGCGCCTTCTTTATATATAAAAAGTTCTTTATTCAAAGCTTTTTCCCAGACTTTTTCTGCCTCTACAATACGCTTTGCAAAATATTCTTGAGATATACCAAAATTATTATCGAAGCGACCAATGGAGTATTCAAGCGGTTTAGCACAGCTACCAAGTGAATATTGATACAAAGTGTAGCCAAGATACCAGAGAGAAGAGAACATCAAAACAAAAGCTAGCGTCTTTTTCATACAGACAATCTAACACAAAAAGTTTCTACTCACCTCTGCTTTTGAGGATATAGTATAGAGAAAGTGGTGCGGCCCAGTTGGCAAATCTTTCCACAAAGTCCCAAACAGGGTCTGGACCAAAAGGCCATCTGACAAGCGCTGTCCAAAGTCCCCAAAAAGCCATCCAAAGGAGAATTGGCTTTAAGGGTTTGAACAATACTATAAGAGCAAACAACACATCCATCAGACCAACAGCAAAAAGAATGCTGGTGATAGTCGCAGGATCAGTAATACCAAAACCAGTAAAATATTTGAACCAGCCTTCTTTACCTTGCAGTGCAAAGATGCCATGACCCAAGAACTCCCCCGCCACACCGATCCTTAATATCCAAATTGCTTTATTCATATTATTTAAATCTAATTTATAAATTCTACTAATTCGACCTGCTTAATCATTAGAGGAGATCTGTGCAATAGATCTCCGATTTACATACAATTATAAACCAGACAAAACCAAAAATATACTAAAGTTGTGGAGTAGACGATATTGGAACTAGGATACGGAAAAATCAGGATTTTATTTTTATTCCTTATCTAACATAACCATTTTAAGCAGTTTTGAATCTTGCTTTATTTTCAACCATCCACTTCTGTTGTTCTGCTTTCTGCTCCTCGTCGGAAAGATCAGCCTTACTCTTCATCACATCGGCATGAACTTGCATATAATGAGGCATGAGTGCCTGCATCCAAGCTTCAAATGTCTCGCCTTCTGCTGTCACATCACACAAATCACACTTTAATGTTTTCATAATTGAAGTTTAGCAAAATGCATACCGTACAACAAGATGCGTATCTTGAACCGATCTACGGTTATTTGCGCGGGCGACCGGATTTGAACCGGCGATCTTCCCCGTGACAGGGGGATGTGTTAACCAGGCTACACCACGCCCGCATGCGTGTTTTAGAAATTTAACAGATTTTTAGTAATTTCGCCAATTATTGTCTGCACTGAGCTTATAGAAGTGTGTCGGCGGGTGGGATCGAACCACCGACCTTGGGCTTATGAGTCCCACGCTCTAACCAACTGAGCTACGCCGACAATTTATAAAATTTATCATTTTTCATGTTTATTCGCAATTTTTTAAAATTTATGATAATATTCTGACCAATCCTTAATTTTGAGGATATATTGCGGGGTAGAGTAAAGTAATTCGTCAGGCTCATAACCTGAAGATTCTGGTGCGAGTCCAGACTCCGCAACCACGAAAAATTAATACTATGTAAAACAAAGGTGACCTTTGGTGCAGTAGTCCAAGGGTCGCCTTTGTTTTTCTTGTTTTTAAATCAAATGAAATTCTTTGAAGACGGCTTCGTAGAGAGAGATTATCCGGCGGACTTCGCGTTGGTTTAGAAGAAAGTCAGAGCCTTGGTGGGCAATCATGTTACGCGCTTTATGAGCCTCCCAAGCGTATTCTATAGTATTAAAATCACTTTTTTCTACCGCTTTCAACTTCTCCCCCATTGTTTCTCCCGGCAAGTTGAGTGTTTGGAGTAAATCATCCAACATAATATCTGCCTCAATGATAGCTAAGCGCCAAGCCCCTTCGTCGGCAGATTCGCTTTTCTCCACAATAGCTTGCCACTTTCCCAAAGTCGGATTGTGAGTAGGGATCTCACCACTTTCTGATGAACTTATTTCTATCGGAGAAAGGCGCTTTTTTTCTATAGCCCATATACTATCGGCTTTTTTGTTGAAAATAATAGTAGCCACAGCACCAAGCCCGGCAATGAATAATCCTATAAATTTAAAAATGAAGGCATTACGAGAGAAAAAAGAAGTTATGTTTGAAAGGCTGTAACCAAAGAAAGTTATCTCACCCGAGCCAAAAAAACGCCAAATAGAAGGTACCAGAGTAGAGAATAAGCCTGTTATAATAAAAAGAATGATGAGAGATTCTGCCATATCAAAACCCCCTATAGTAGGTTTACTCTCTGGCTTAGCGCCCCCCTTTTTATCTCCCTTTTTTTCTTCTGCCATAAATACGAAGTAACGAATAAGATAGCGAATAATTACGAATTTTCCTTTAAAAATGATTTGCCTATTTTAAACAAAATATCTTCCCTCATATGAGGTGCCATTAATTGTACACCTAATGGTAAATTATTTGGAGTAAAACCGGAGGGTAAAGAAATAGCTGGCACTCCAACAATATTTGCCGTTACTGTAAAAATATCTGCAAGATACGCCTCTAAAGGGTTAGACTTTTCTCCTATTTTCCAAGCTGGTGCTGGGGTAGTAGGTGTCAATATAGCATCTACTTGTTCAAACGCTTTCTTGAATTCATCTCTCAAAACTTCCCGAGCAGACATAGCTTTAGCATAATAAGCATCGTAATAACCAGAAGACAATACATAAGTACCAAGGATTATCCTTCTCCGAACTTCCTTGCCAAACCCTAATCCTCGCGTATTTTTATAAACTTCCAACAAATTTGCTCCTTCTTCTCGCAATCCATACTTCACACCATCAAACCTTGCCATATTGGAAGAAACTTCTGCCGGCATGATGATATAGTAAACAGCGAGCGACTTATCTATATTTTCCAACTTGATATCTTGAATCTCGTATCCCAAATCCTGCATCTTTTTTATAGATTCTTCAAAATTCTTTTTTACTTCTGGACTAATGCCCCCTTGATCTAGAATATGGTACGGCACCCCTATTTTTTTGTTTGGCTCCCCTCTTAATGTAAGAGGGGTTGGGGGAGTTATTGAAGTACTATCCATCTTATCCTTCCCTTTTATATTATCAAAAATAATCTCTGTATCACCAACTGTTTTAGCAATCGGCCCTATACAATCCAAAGACGAACCCATCGCCATAAGCCCATACCTAGAAACAACACCATAAGTCGGCTTAAACCCAATCACTCCACAAAAACTAGCTGGTTCACGGACTGAACCACCTGTATCAGAACCAAGTGCTCCTAGAGCCATATCTGCTGCCACGGCTACAGCAGAGCCACCACTCGAGCCTCCAGCCACTCTTGCAGTATCATGAGGATTTTTGGTCACTCCAAAGCTAGAGTTTTCTGTAGAACCTCCCATCGCAAATTCGTCCATATTTGTCCTACCCAAAAATACTACCCCTTCTTTTTTTAGTTTTTCTATCACCGTAGCATCATAAGTGGCAGTATAGTTTTCTAAAATTTTGGAAGCAGCACTCGCTTTTCTGCCCTTGATTAAAATATTATCTTTTATTGCTAAGGGAATACCGGTCAAATCTTTTGCATTTCCGGAATCAATAATTTTTTGCGCCTCTTCAGCCTGCCCCAACACATCTTCATAAACTTCTAAATAAGCATTTAAATCTTTATTTTTTGCTTCAATGTTTTTTAAATAATATTCTATAAGCTCTTTAGTAGAGATTTCTTTTTTATCAAGCAATTCTCGCGCTTTTTTGATTGTAAGATTTTCTATTTTCATATCACCCCTTGCCCCTCTTATCTTAAGAGGGGAATTAAAGAATTTTTTTAACTTTTAAATAATTATTTTCTGAATTTGGAAATTCAGCTATCAAATCTTTGCTGTAGGTTCCCGATTCGGTCGGATTTTCATCTTCTCGCCAGACATTCATATCACCCCCCAACCCCCTCTTATCATTAAGAGGGGGGGCCGAATCATTATCTGCCTTCGGTAGAGCTTCATCGGGATGAAATTGTTGAATCAATTTCACATAATCCAAAATGGCGTCTATTTCTTGTGCCAATTCTTCTTGCTCGCTCTCCCCCACCTCAATCCTCGCCAAATCAGCAAGTCGTTTTATTTCTTCTTTAGAAATCATGTCGCTACTATATCAGATTTTTATCATTTCTTGAAATTGCACTTCAGACAATATTTTTACCCCCAGATTGATGGCTTTGTCGTATTTGGAGCCCGGATCGTCACCAGCAACTACATAATCGGTTTCGCGCGAGACGGAGCTAGAAACAGAACCACCGAGAGCTCTTATTCTTTCTTTCGCCTCATCTCTACTCATATTCGCTAGTGCCCCAGTCAAAACAAAAGTTTTATTTTTAAATTTCTCAGCATAATTCATAATTCTTGATTCTTGATTCAAAATTTTTACATATTTGAGAAGTCTTATAAGGAGCTTTTGATTTTCTTTATCTTTAAACCAACTAATTACTGACTCTGCGACAATCGGCCCTACTCCATTTATACTTTGTAAATTTTCAATTCTGCAATTTTGTAATTTTGCAATGGTTCCAAACTCTTTAGCGAGCAAAATAGCCGTTTCTTCACCCACTTGCGGAATAGAAAGAGAAATAATAAATCTGGCTAAAGTAATATTTTTGGCTTTTTCGATCGCGCCTAATAAATTATCAACTGATTTTTCGGCAAATCTTGGTAATGCGAGTAGATCACCCTTTTTTAAGGTAAAAATATCATCAGGAGTGGCGATCAAGCCTGCCTCCAAAAGGGCATCTATGACTTTGGGTCCTAAATGATCAATGTCAAAAGCAGCCTTTGACACAAAATAGTAAAGCTTCCTTTTTTTCTGCAAATATGAATTCTTATTTTTACATTTCCATGCAGATTGTCCCTCTACCCTTTTTATAGCACCATCTCCACCACAATCAGAAACAAAGTTTGGCCAAACGAATAACTTTTCCTTTCCACTTCTTAATTCCTTTAAAACAGAGACAATATCTGGTATTACATCTCCAGCTTTTTGGAGAATCACAGTGTCTCCTATTCTTACATCCAACCTTTCTATTTCATCTTCATTATGAAGTGTTGCCCGAGAGACAGTCGAACCAGCGACCAAAACTGGCCTCAAATGAGCAACAGGTGTAAGTACTCCAGTCCTCCCTACCTGCAAAACTATATCTTCTATCACCGTAGTCACTCTTTCCGCTTTAAATTTAAAAGCAATTCCAAATCTCGGCGCTTTACCAGTATAGCCAAGTTCATCTTGGTATTTTTTTTCATTCACTTTCACTACCACGCCATCTATCTGATAGTCTTGTTTATCTTTCTTTTTTTCCCATTCCTGCCAATATTTTATTACTTCTTGAATATTGACACATTTTTTAAAATTTTTATTTACTTTAAAACCAAGACTTTCTAAAAGTTGTAATTCTTCTTCTTGTGTATATGTAAATGATTTTATTTTCGCTATATCATATATAAAAGTATCCAATCTTCTTAGAGCTACGATCTTTGGATCAAGCTGCCGCAAGGTACCAGCCGCCATGTTTCTTGGATTGGCATAAGTTTCTTCTTTTAGTTTTTCTTGAATTTTATTTAATCTTTCAAATTCAGATTTTGGTAAAAAACATTCTCCTTCAACAATAATATCAACTTCTTTTTGCAGAATAAGTGGCACTGATTTTATAGTTTTAACATTTAAAGTGACATCTTCTCCTACTTTACCATCACCCCTTGTCGCGGCTGTCTTCAAAATACCTCTTTCATATTCCAAAACAACTTTCAGGCCATCTATTTTGAGTTCACAAGTATAACTTGGTACTTTACCTTTTAAAAATCGCTTTACTCTTTCGTCAAATGCTTTTATATCCTCTTCAGAAAAAGCATCATTAAAAGACCATTGCGCGACTTTGTGTTCTACTTTTTGAAAACCTTTCAATGGCTCCCCTCCAACTCTTTGAGTCGGGCTAGTAGACACTATGAGAGAAGGATATTTTTGCTCTAAGGCAAAAAGCTCCTCTAACAGAGAATCATAGCTACTATCTTCTATTTCCGGCTTATCTAGGACATAGTAAAGATAATTATGCTTTTCTATAAGCCCTCTTAGCTTTTCGGCTCTTTGTATGGCTGACTTCGGAGTCATACTTCAAATAATAGCATACGGGGAGGGTGACCCTCCACATCTAATACGTCACCTCAAGTCCTCTTTCTATTCTGCGAGAAGAAGTGGTGTCGCAAGTATTGTAACCAAAAGAAGAAACGCGAGTACGCAGAATTTGCCCAACATATGATTTGTTGACACTGACTATAACGCAAGCAGTTAGCGGATTGGCGCCTTGGTTCAAGGTAAAGCCGAAATAGCTTGTTGGATTACTATCTCCCCCACCACCTATGCGCATAGTAGTGGAAGTACCAGAAATAGCATTACTGGTAGCCATACTGACACCAGCGCAACTTATAGGAGAACCGGAAGAAGAAGTAGCAAATTTGCTCGGCTCTAGAGAATCGTAGTAAAGAGCGCACTCCACCCCAGCATCCGCAGCAAAAAAGGCGATCTGTGAACTTTTGCCTATATTTGCATATTCCACACTTTTTGTGACTATCTTAGTGACGGTAAAAGCTACTATAGTAAGCACCCCCGCCACGGTAACCGCAATAAAAAGAGAAAAACCCGCCTGTTTTTTATAAAAATTTTTCATCGCCAATTTACCATTAAAGTTTTTACTTTGAGCTCATAATTATTCACTCCCTTGGTCCAAGCTACTCTTATGGTCACCTGAGCTTCGGTCGCACTACTGCAAGCACCGGTACATTCTACCTGTATTTCTCGTTTATATCTGGTAGCATTTCCACTAGTGTGGTTATAAAGATAACTAGTTGCATCTTGCAACATATCCGGACAAGACCCCCAACTGGCGCCACAGTATGTGAGAGTAAGAGATTGTGGATCGAGCCGACATATAGCGCCCGCACGACACGGATCGGTGCCACTATTTTCTGAAATACCAGAAAGCCAATTCACAACTACGCCCGTATTTATAGAAGTAAGTTTGTTGCCGTCGCGTTTTTGACGAAGAACTTCTATTGCTTCTTGAGCTAGAAAATAGCCCCTAGTTTCATCTTTGGAAATAATGGAACCGACAAGGCCGGTGCGCACTGCCCCAAACACTCCGCCTATAGCAAGCGAAATGATAGCAAAAGCAACTATGGTCTCCAAAACTGTAAAACCTGATTTGAAAGATATTTTTCGTAATTTTTCGTTGTGATTTCGCATAATTTTCGTATCAAATGTTTAAATCTAGTCTTCTTTGGGTCATTATGGTTTGTATATCAAAAATGGATGAAGCCTGCGGATCATTGGCTACCCTACCGCGTATCACGGCAAGTACATATGGTTGTATGTTATCTGTTTTAGATGTACCAAAAGTGTAGAATTGTAACCTGTCGATTATGACATTTGAACCAGTGAGAGCTTTATAACTAGTGCCTCCATTGTCAGAAAATTCTATTTTTGTACCCGTCAATCTGAAAACAAAGGTTTGTCCGGCATAATTTACTGCAAGAAGACTGGCTCCAGTAGTACAATTTTGAAGGACCGTGAGTACTCCGCTAGGGCTTAGGCCACAATGATAAGTATTGCCGAAACGCACAATACGAGCCATATATTCTACGGAAGCGTTTAAGCTGTCCAAAACATCTTTGTTGCCACGTACTCGCCTACTTATATCTAGTATACTGACTATAGAACCGAGAGAAAGAGCTGTCACTACTATAAAAAGAGCCACCGCCACTATAAGCTCTACGAGTAAAAAACCTTTTTTTTTGTGTTTTTTATGGTACATAAGATACTGATACTTGGCCGGTAGCTTCCATTATAACTTTGGTCTCTCCAGACTGTGTGGGGTATTTGAAATAAACTTCCACCGGAGGCACTAGAGGTAAAATAGTCCCTGAAGCACTTAAAAAGTTTACAGTTGGTCGCGGATCAGGCCTTTTAAAAGTGACCGCTATCTGATTGGGACCACTCGCATCATTTGGCCAACAAAGCCTTACGGCAGAAGAGTTGTAACCACATATTCTATCTATACCTGGAGTGCCTATAATGGTAGTTTCGGTGTAGCAAGAACCGCTATCGCTTTCCGGACTCCCATAAAGACCATTGTTATTTTGATCCACAAAAAAGTGAAATCTGTCTCTGTCGCTCGCGTTTGTAGTTTTGAAAAAGACTCCATATGAAGGAAAAGATTTGGTACTGTTCGTACTGCAAGTAAATTCTTTCACTCCCAGAGTATAGCTCTGGGCTTTACGAAAATAGAGTACAAGATCATAAACCTTATCGTCTATCCTAAAACGTTCTTGAAAAGTCTTTTGTCTTATAACCAAGGCAGTGAGAATAATGGTAATAATGGTCATAACGACTATGAGTTCCGGCAAAGAAAAACCTGTTATTCTTTTGGGAGATTTGGATTTTTTATTTTTAAAATAAAATCGAGAGATCATTTAAATGAAGTAAGTCTAATTCAATACAAAGACTAATAGCAGTACCTAAAGAAAGAAACGGGCCAAAAGGTACTTCAGACTTCATTGTAAGTTTTTTCTTTGATACATACAATGCAAAAAGGGCATAAAGAGCTCCGATCCAAAAGGCCAGAAATATAGCAGAAACTCCGTTTGAAATACCAAGCAAAAACCCCATGACAGCAATGTATTTTACATCCCCTAGTCCAAGCCAGCGACCACGAGAAATTAGAAACAACAAAAGAAAAGGCAAAGCAAGAATGACGCCGGAAAGAAAGGCGAGTATTAAGGGGTAAGGGTTAAGGGATAAGGTAGAAATAGAATTATAGGTAAAAGAAAAAAGAAAAAGAATGATTAGGAAAGAGTTGGGGATTATGAAGTGGCGAAGGTCGTAAAGGGTGATGAGAAAGAGGATAGAAAAAATAGCAATTAAAACAAAATATTGAATTAAGAAGTAAGAATTAAGAATTAAGGAAAAATCAGATCCAATTAAACCAATTTTTACAGCGGCAAGTATAGACAGAGACCCCATTACAATTTCTACTATAAACGCTTCTCTGGGTATCCTGCTCCCACAATATCTGCATCTACCCTTGAGAAACAGAAAGGAGAGTACGGGAAAAAGATCAATTATTCTTAACTTTTCATTGCAAGAAAAGCAAAAAGATTTACCTTGCCACCACGGAAGCCCAGTATTATAGCGATCAGCGATCACATTCAAAAAGCTCCCCAAAGCTGCGCCAAACAAAAATATAAGAATATCAAATAAATATTGCATAAATTATGGACAAAAAGGCACATTTGGTGCTGGTGGATCGTCAGTTATACGAGCCGCTCCAGAGCTGTCAATACACCAATTATCATCAAAATCTCCGACAACTGAAACCAAATCAGCTGAAACTGCAAAGTTAGAGCCATTGGATCTACAAGTAACACTTACTCCGTCTATATCTTCAACGCTGTCTATCAAATTAGCAATCACCCCATCTTCTTTAAACATCGAGCTGTTGGCGTTGCAAGAATTGGCATTGTTGCCATAAGATTCGTTGCCCGCTCCACCATAATAAATCGCTGCCGCTCGCCTGATACTGTTTATCTCCATTTTGATACGAGCATCCACCGCTCGAAGTCTGGCATTATTCATATTGACTATAACGATAACTGAAAGAATGCCGATAATTGCAATAACCACCATTACCTCTATTAGAGTGAACCCAGCACTGAAAAATGACATCGGCTTCGCCCTTCTGACCTTAGTCAGAACAATGTCATTTTCTAGTGACTGGGTGAAGCCTCTATTACTCATTCATATATTTTAACACAAGAAAGTTATACTAATTGTTAATAAAACAAAACTGCCTCATAATAGGCAGTTTTGATAATTAGCAACTAGTCAAGATTTTAACATACAGTATCACCGTTTGCTAATGGTGCGTCTATAAATTTAGATGCTCCAGTAGAGTCTACACACCAGTTATCATTAGTACCAGCTGGTGTGCCGGGTAATACCGCAGAAACTCCGTAAGATCCAGACCCAGTACTTAGTGACTGACAAGAAAGAGTAGCTCCTGTTGGGTAATTTGTTTGAGTAGTGTAAGTCACCATACCAGAAGCACTATCGGCAAACATGTTTACAGCAGTACCTCCAGTACAAGCAGTATTGGTAGCTCCATAGTTACCAGCTGTGTCATAAAAGAGTTCTGCAGCAGCACGAAGACCGGCAAGTTGAGATTTGACTTTGGCGTCATTACCTCTTCCTCTTGCTGTGTTTAGGGAAGCGAGGACGACAGAAGAAAGAATACCGATAATAGCAATGACCACAAGAAGCTCAATCAAGGTAAAACCTTTTTCTTTATTTGTGAATTTAAACATTATATTTAAGGATTAATAATTGTAAATCTCTCTCGAGAGAGTAGCTTATGCAATCGACCCAGCCGTTGAAAATTATATTTTCAACGGAGCCATATAATAAGCCCCTTTTGCTAATAAGCCTGTAAGCTATTATAAACAATCTAAAATTTAAGATACTTCCACTTGTGGATATCTTTCATTGGCTACTATATGGAACCAGCTATGTTGTAGATGGGCATAAGCACAGAAGCAAGAAGTATGCCCACTCCAACACCTAGAACCACTATCATAACTGGCTCTATAAGACTCACCAGAGTGTCCACAGCATTCATAACTTCTCTCTGGTAAAAGGTAGCCATAGTTTTCAGTATATTCCCTGTCTCCCCCGATTCTTCCCCCACCTTTATCATCTGCACCAAAATACGAGGCATATCGTCGCTATCGCCCAAAGCTTCAGAATGAGGTTTACCAGCCTTTACTTGGATAAGGGCCCCTTCTAGAAGATCTTTATATCTTTGATTATCAATAACAGAGGCTGTCACTTCTATCGCCTTAAGCATAGGGATACCAGAAGAAACCATAGTGCTCATGTTATCAGCAAAACGCGATACATAAAGCTTGCGATAAAGATCTCCTACGTACGGTACAAAAAGTCTGGCATTGGATATCCAAGCTCTACCCTCTGGTGTGCGCATATACCAAATAGAAAGTATAACGAAAAGTACTAAACCCATTATTATAAATATATAACCATTGACAAAGAAATCGCTGACAGTAAAAACCATTTTTGTATAAAACGGCACTTCTTGCCCTGAATCTTTAATTATAGCGCCTATTTTGGGCACTATAACAGTAAACATCAACACCATCACAGCAATGAAGGTAAAGATGACAAAAGCTGGGTAAATAAGAGCATTTTTGGCTTTGGTAGTAACCTCGTAAGTTCTATCCAAATAATCAGCTAAATAAGAAAAAGTTTTGTCTATTTTGCCAGATTCTTCGCCAGAACGAACCATGTTTACATAAAAATCAGAGAAGACATCTGGATGTTTTGAAAGTGAACCAGATATAGAATTACCCCCCTGCAGATCATCTACTACTTGAAAAAGCTTTTTTCTTAATTTCGGATTCTCTGCCTCTGAAGCTATAAGAGTAAAGACCCTCAGGGCAGAGACTTGAGCTTCAAACAAAGTGGAAATCTGTCTTGAGAGTATAACTATGTCTTTGTTTGATACTTTATTAAAAAAGGATATTCGGCTGAGTAAATTACTGTTTCCCTCTTGCCTTTCTTTTATAGACGATATGATCAAGCTTCTCTTTTGAAGGATATTTATGGCATTATCTACATTGAAGGCTTCTAATTCGCCTTTTTCTGTATTTCCGGATTGATTTATAGCTTTGTATACGAAAAGCATGAGTTTATAGCATTTTTTCTAATGTCCGAGGATTGTTGGAATATAAATAAGCATTTTCTACTGTTATATCTCCAGACTGTACTCTGCCGACTAAACATCTATTGAAGTCTATCATTCCTTCTTGAGAACTGGTCTCTATTACTGTACCTATCTCGTGAGTTCTTTTGTCGCGAATCAGATTGCTGACAGCTGCATTATTGATAAGGAGCTCAAAACACGGCACTAAACCACCGGAAATACGCGGTACGAGCCTTTGAGAGAAAATGCCTGAGAGCGATGATGCTAGCTGCAGACGAATTTGGTTTTGTTGGTTTGGAGGAAAGGAGTCCAAGATACGATCTACAGATTGAGCGGCATTGTTGGTATGCAAAGTAGAGAAAACAAGATGGCCTGTCTCGGCAGCACTCACTGCTGTAGCCATAGTTTCTGGGTCTCTCATTTCTCCGACCATTATCACATTTACATCTGCCCTAAACGAATCATGCAGACCTCTTGCAAAACTCGGAGTGTCCAGACCTACTTCTCTTTGATGAATGATGGATTTGTTTTGAGTGAAGAGATATTCTATCGGATCTTCCACTGTAATTATATTTTCTAATCTATCGTTATTTATGATCTCCACAAGAGAAGCCAGAGTAGTAGATTTACCATTTCCAGTAGGTCCAACCACTAAGAAAAACCCCGCTTTCATTCTAGCAAAATTTTCAAGTGTTTCAGGCAGGTTTAGTTCAGCTAAAGTTGGTATTTTCTTGGGAATATGTCTAAAAGCTAAGCATATTTTCTGGCTATCCATAAACGCATGAGATCTGAAGCGCTCTCCTTTGTGTACATAAGCAAAATCGGCGCTTTGTCTTTTATCAAAAAGTACTTTGCGATCTTCATTCAAAACAAGAGAGAGTATCTTTTCTGCTTCTTGTTTGGTCAGTGCTAGGTATTTAGAAAGAGGCACCAAAGTACCGGCCACTCTTATATAAGGCACTCTGCTCTCAGATAAATGCAGATCAGAGGCACCTTCTTTTACCACCAGATCAATCAGAGTATCCAAATCTACCATCTTATTTTTTATTAGATTTATTTATAATACCAAGCGTTTGTTCCACCACTTCCGAAGGGGTATTGGAAGCTTTGACAATATACCCTGCTATATTTAGTTTTTTGGCATGCTCCATATCATCCCCTTCGCTCTGATTAGTAAGCATGACAATCGGTATTTTGGGGGCAAAATTTTCTTTTCTTATTCGCTCAAGAACTTCTATACCATTTATCTCAGGTAAAACTATATCTAGTAGGATCAGATCTGCCACCTCTTTTGCTTGTAATTTATCCAACAATTCTTTCCCCGATTTACACGCTACCACCTCCACCCCTTCCTTATTGAACTTGCCGACATACATATCCAACAAAAAATCATCGTCGTCTACTATTATAATTTTATATTTTTTTGTATCTGACATAATTGAGATTATACACTTCCCAGTGTGGCAAATCCATTACAAACTGTTTACTTCCTCAAATGGTATGATGCGATCAAAAGCCTTCAGAATCGCGTCTTCCTTCATTGTCATCATGCCTTTTTTGCGAGCGCTCTTCCATATCTCCTGTTCTGTAGGGTTCTTCAGTATAATTTGTTCAAGCTCTTTATCTACTTCCAAAACTTCCATCACAGCTGTTCTGCCCCTTACTCCATTCGGACAATTTGGTCCAGGAGATATCTCAAAGAATTCCTTGCCAAATTTTAGATCTTTTTTATAAATGTCAGGTAGATCTTCAAATTGTTTTTGGACCATCACCTGTATTCCTCCTTCCATTCTTATAGGCTTTCCAGCGCCCGGACAGAGTGAGCGAACAAGGCGTTGAGCTATAGCCAATACCAAGGTTGGCGCTATAAGATACGGATCAACACCCATATCAATAAGCCTCGGCACCACTCCAATAGCGTTGTTGGTATGTATGGTAGAAAGAACCAAGTGTCCAGTCAAAGCGGCTTGTATGGCAAGCTGAGCGGTTTCTTTGTCTCTTATCTCCCCCACCATTATTATATCTGGATCTTGACGCAGGGTGGTACGCAAACCAGAAGCAAAAGTGTAGCCTATCTCTGGCTTCATTTGAGATTGGCTCATTCCTTCTATGTTGTATTCTATTGGATCTTCTAGAGAGAGTACGTTTTTATGCTCTCTATCTACTTCATTTATCATAGAATACAGCGTGGTTGATTTACCGCTACCAGTTGGACCAGATATAAGTATCATACCGTAAGGTCTCTCTAAGGCGCTTTTTATTTTGGCCAAATTGACCGCTGTAAGTCCCAAATTATCGATTTTTAGCACCCCTTTCTCTTGATCCAAAATACGGATAACCACTTTTTCACCAAAGTAAGTTGGGAAAGTAGAAACACGAAAATCAACTTTTCTATTGTTGAGTGTGGCGCTAAACCTACCATCTTGAGGCTTGCGTTTCTCGTCTAATCTCATGTTGGACATGATCTTTATCCTAGCTACAACGGCAGAATGTATTCTTGCCGGCAAAACCAAGCTTGTATTCATAAGGCCATCCACCCTAAAACGTATCTTAACATTTGTCGCCGTTGGTTCTACATGAATATCTGACGCCCGACCATCTATGGCATAGCGCAACATAGTAGCTACTATCTTTGTCACGGGAGCAGTCTCCACATTACTTGCAGTCATACCCCCAGTGGTATCGGAAAGATCTGTTTGTACTCCCACCTCAGATATCTCTTGACTCTTTTTTTCTTTTTCATCCAGTCCTTGATCCTTGTCCTTTGAACTATCTACCATAAATTCCGTCTCAAGCTCAGTTAAAGCTTTGGTCACTTCTCCAGATAAGCCTTTATATAGAGCGAAAACTTTTTGAAAATCTTCTTCAGAAATAAGGAAAATTTTGAATGCAATATTTGCTTTGGAGGAAATAAAATTGAGAGCATCTCTAGCGGAGATGTTGTCTGGATCTACAAAACCAACTTGCAGAATATTATCCTTTATACCTATAGGTACAAAATTGTAGTAAGCAGACGCTTCTTCTGGAACATAATCTAAAACAGTGCTGTTTATTAAGGAGAGATCTACATTTTCAAGAGGTACCCCATAATAATCACTTTTGGCTTTCAAAATATCTTCTTTGTCTATACCCATGGAAGAAAGAGCTTCTTCCAGAGAAATTCCTTTAGAAATTTTTTGCTTTATAAAAGCCAAATCTTTGGTCTCTATCAAGCCATTTTTTACCAAGACATCTAAAACGCTCATATTTTTATACCAAAAATTATTTACCTAAAATAGTCGCAAATGGATTGGTTCTACCTTTAGATACAGTCGGTAATGCACTTTCTATACTCTCAAAGCTAGAAAATTTAGGATCATTCAATATTCCGGTATCAAACCCAATCTGTTCTATCTTTTTAAGACTTTCATCTATCTTGGGGCTAAGCTCTGAAGGATCGGTAGGACCTACTGCAGAAGTAGTTGAAAATTGATTCTTGTAAAAAACACTACTAAGAGCAACGAGTATTGCTAGAAGTATGGCTGCATTTTTGTTTTTATTTTGCTTCATATTTTTGTGGTTTTATTTCAATCCGCCCAATAAGTATCAAAGGAGATTTGATAAGTGTATTTATTTTTATCGCCAGATGTAATATAAATAGATTTGATATCTAGAATACGCAAACTGCGCTCTAAATCATCCAAAAAGCTGTTGAACTTATCGTAATTAGCCTCAAATCTAAAGCTGATGGTAGCTGAATTCAACTTCTTTGCTTCGCTTGCTTCTGCTATGGATTCGGCATTGTTTGAATGGTCTGTGGAAACAACACCGTCTATCGCTATACCATATTTAGAAGCTACTACATCAATATCCGAAACAAGTTTTACAAAATTTAAAGAGCTCGGGATGAGTGTCTCTATTTTCTGAACATCCTTAGCACTGACATTGTTGAACTCGGCAAGCAGAGTGTTCTTCCTTTCTTCTATATTTTTAGACTTGTCTATCATCTCTTCATACGAATCTTTCTCGTTAAGGAGAATTGATATATCGCTAAACGTCGGTATGGTAAAAGCATAGATAACAGAACCGGTGATTATTACGTATGAAAGTATGCTTGTGTTGCTCATAAAATTTTGATATTACAAATCTTCCAAATCTGGTATTTCAAGATCCAGCTCTGTTAGAGAGGTGTCCTCTAGAGAAGAAGTGGTTTTCTCTGTTTGGTTACTTACAACATCGGTCGCATAAATGGCCGAAGATGGGTCTATCAAGATAGAGAGTTTGAACGACACTAGCCCTCCTTCAGTCAAAGAAAGTTCTGAAAAATTTACACTTTTTATATCTTTTATTTTCGATAAGATACCTTCTTGCGAGGCAAGGCTAGAATAACCACCCGCTTGACCATTCAGGATTATGTTTATATCTCCCTCCGGCATAAATTGATAATTAAACTCTCTGAAAGAGACGCTCTGAAGAGTGTTTTCCTCCAAAAGTCGAAGGAAATTGGAAACCACACGATGCCTCATCACAACTCCTTTGGCCGCAGTAAGCTTTTTACTGAAAGCAAACATTTTGTCTATACTTTCTGTATCTACAGTACTCTCTGCTAGAGCAAGCTCTGATCGGAGTTCTACTATAGAACCCTTGATAATTTGTTTGTATGCGATGAGACCAGCGGTTGTAAGAAGGGTCAGTATAAATAGAAGCACGATTATTGTACCGAAAAAACCGGTACCTTTTCTAGGTTCGATCGTAGCACTCAACCCCCCAACGCCTTTTGGTATAAATGATGATTGGAAATTGCTTACCGACATATTAGATTAATTATACCTCATATAAAAAATGCAAGTATAATTTTATGTTGATTACTCCTATATGTCTTCCAAGCACCTGAGAGCACAGCCGACAGCCACAGCAAATTCTGGTCCAGTTTGACGGAGGATATTTTCTAGAAAGGCTGGTACCTGCACTTTCTCAAATGGATTCCCCGCCACTACTTCAACTTTAAAATTTTGAGCGGCTAGATCTCTAAAACCTCGCAGAGCAGAGCCCCCACCAATCATCATTACCGATTTGATGTTACGATTATGCTTTTTCTGATATTCAAAGAGAAAATGATTGGCTTCAGAGAATATGTGATCAGCTACAAGTACTGCTGATTCAGTCAGATCTACACCTGTACTAGTCTTGCCCATACCTACAGTTCTCTTCATCATCTCTGATTCTTCCATAGAAAGACCGGTCATCCTTGATATATTGCTAGTTATTTCCTGCGAACCACGATTGATGGTGTGAGAATATTCCACAATTCCACGCTCTATCAGATAAAGCTTTGTGGTAGAAGCTCCCATATCAAAAATCAATACGGGACCAGAATGGCCTTCCAAAACAGCTCTGATGGAACTGAAGACCTCTATTTCAAAAAACTTTGCTTCCAGAGCCGTCCTCTCTACTATTTCTTTATACTGATTGATAATATTGTTGTGTATGGCTACCAAAAGAAGCTGGATCTTTTTATTCTTCTGTTTTTCTTCCGATCCTTCTTCATCTTCTTTCTTCACTGGCGGAATAACCGACCAGTCTATAGTCACTTCGCTCATAGGCACTGGTATATACTTGCGAGCTTCGGTAGCAACTATTGTCGCAAGCTCTTTTTGCCCCACATCTGGCAATTCCATAACAGAAAGAAGGCTCGCCTTAAAAGGTATCGCCATACCACAAACTTTGGTAGTTATGGCAACCTCTTTTTCAGAAAGAAGATCGTTCAAGGCTTCAATTATTTTTTCAGTAGGCAAATTGACTGATTGGCCAATGATAGCTCCGCCATAAGGCCCCAAAGAAAGCTCGCCGTAAGTCTCCAGAATCGCTTTTTCACCTTTCTTCTTGAGCTCTACTACCTTTATAGCCGAAGAACCTATATCTATGCCTATGGCCCTCTTTTCTTCTTTATTGAAAATAGATGATAAAAAGCTCATATGTAATAGAATTATAACATGCTCAAAATTTTGAACACTCTTTTAGATTGGATTACTCCAGAGGATACACGCATAGCCAAAATGCTCTCTCTTGGCCCCACCGCCTTAAACCAGATACTCCCAAGGTCCAACCTGATACAGCGAGATATCCTTGCCTTATTCGATTACCAAAATAAGATGGTGAGGCTCCTTGTCCGATCTATGAAATTCAAAAACAACCCAAAAGTAAAAAGGCTTTTAGCGGAAATACTTTATGAGGCCTTTACAGATATGGCTATGGATATAAAGCTTTTTCAAGGAGCTCTGCCTACGTTAATTCCCGTACCTATGAGTAAAAAAGAGAGAAATAAAAGAGGCTGGAATCAATCTGAAGAATTGGTTAAAGAGATGGTGCTCATATCTAAAGGCCGAGTAGAAGCCGAGCTTGGCTTGCTTTCCAAAGTTCGCGACACCAAAAGCCAGATACTTCTCTCTAGAGAAGAGAGACTCAAAAATGTCTTGGGGAGTATGCAAGTTTTTGATTCCAAAAATATTTTAAAAGATAGGGTCGTAATCGTCCTAGACGACATTCACACCACCGGAAGCACCTTCAGCGAAGCTCGTCGCGCCCTCCTCCTCGCCGGCACTAAAAAAGTCTACGGTCTCTTTTTGGCACATTAGAGTGACAGTAAAGGAAATGAAATGCGAATTATTTTTTCTTGAATGGGAAGCCGAGATGGGTAAGAAAAGTAAGGGCAGATTCTTTGGTTTTTTGGTTGGTGACGAGTGTGACAGAGAAGCCAAAAACATCTTTCAAATCTTCATCACTAGTTTCTGGAAAAACAGTGTTTTCTTTCAACCCAAGCGTATAGTTGCCCATATCATCAAAAGCGTCCTTAGAGATGCCTCTGAAGTCTTTGGTGCGCGGTAGGGCTATATTTAAAAGTCTATCCAAAAAACTCCACATTTTTTCTCCACGCAAAGTAACAGCTATACCGACTATATCTCCCTCTCTAGTTTTAAAAGTAGCGATAGATTTTTTGGTCCCCCTTTTTGTTGGTTTTTGGCCGGTAATTTTGGCAAGCCTATCTACTACAATATCTGCTTTCTTTTTATCTTTAAAGGAGCCGACACCAGAATTTATAACCACCTTCAATATTTTGGGTGATTGCATCACATTTTTCAGCCCCAGTTTTTCTTTGAGCTCTGGAAATGCTTTTTTTGTTTTTTCTTTAAGTGATTTCATATTATATTTTCTTTACGTTGGACACATGCATAGGATAGGCTACCTCTATCACTTTTCCTTTCTCACCCTGCTTTCTTGGCTTTTGATGTTTCTTCCTCATATTCAAACCTTCAAGCAAAACCATGCTGTCTTTGGGGAAAGCTCTCACAACAGGCGCACTTTTGCCCTTTTCTTTGCCTGTGATTACTATTACTTTGTCTCCTTTTTTTATTTTCATATTTTTATCTTTTTTTGTTTTCCCTCCCCTTAATCAAGGGGAGGGATCAAAGGGTGGGGTTAAATAACCTCTGGCGCTAGCGACACTATAGCCTGATGGCCCGCTTCAGCTATTTCTCTAGTTATAGGCCCAAAAATGCGGTTTGCCCTAGGTATGATCTCAGTTTTCTTCTTATCTACCACTATTACGGCATTCTCATCAAAGCGTATGTAAGATCCGTCTTTGCGTCTAAGGGGATTCCTCTGTCTGACTACAAGCCCAAGAAGTATATCTTTCTTTTTTATCTCTTTTCTCGGTTCAGCTTTTTGGACAGAAAACTTCACCAACTCCCCTATTTGAGCATAACGCTTTTTGGAGCTACCAAGTATTTTGAAAACACGCCCGATCTTTGCTCCGGAATTGTCCGCCACTTTTACTATTGATCTTGCTTGTATCATGTTTTTTAAATTATTGTGAAATGTTTGGTCTTAGATATCGGCCGTGTCTCTCTGATCTCCACCTTATCACCCACTTTTTTGGTATTACCCAAATCGTGTACTTTGTACTTTTTGTGTACCTTGTAATACTTCTTGTATTTGGGGTGCTTCACAAATCTCTGCACCTTTACCACAATGGTGTCTTTCATTTTATCTGATGTCACGACTCCATTCAGAATTTTACCTTTATTTTTTTCTTCTATTGCTTGATTCATAATTCTTAATTCTTGATTCTAATCACTGTCTTGATCCTGGCTATTTGTCTTTTGGTGTTTGAGTACTCTTTCACATTTTTTGCTTTTGCGCCAGCTACACCAAAACGAATATCTCGCAGCGCTATCTGTTTTTCATGAAGATCTTTTTCTAGTTCTTCCTTGCTCTTCTTTTTTAATTCTTTGGCTTTCATTGTTATTGTCGTTCTACTATTTTTACTTTAACCGGTAATTTGGTGCCACCCTTACGCAAAGCTTCCTTGGCAACAGGGGGCGTCGCTCCATCTACTTCAAAAATCACTTGTCCGGGAAGCACTTGCACATGGTAGCCCTCTATATCACCCTTACCTTTACCCATTTTCACTTCAGCCGGCTTTTTGGTGAAAGGCTTGTCCGGAAAGATGCGTATCCATACTCTGCCAGTCTTTCCCAGACTTCTCGTAATAGTCTTTCTTGCCGACTCTATCTGATTGGAAGTTATTCTGTGAGCAGAAGTAGCCTTCAAACCATGGGAACCGAAAGAAACAGTCACCCCTCTTGTAGCAGGGCTTATTTTGGCTGGGTTCTTCCTCATCACTTGCCATTTTCTATATTTAACTTTTTTAGGAAACAACATAATAATATATTAAAAGATTGAAAATTTAAGATTCTAAAATTATTTTTTAGCGAAAATCTCGCCTTTATAAATCCACACCTTTATACCTATTTTACCGAGCGGCAAAAGAGCTTCGTAAAAAGCATAATCTATATCCGCACGCAAAGTCTGAAGCGGTATTTGGCCAAGCTTTTTGGTCTCCACTCTTGCCATATTTGAACCACCCATTATTCCAGAAAGAGTCACCTTTACCCCCTTTACATCACGATTGGCATTGGCCTTCTCTATAGCCTGCTTTACCACTCTCCTGAATGGCAGTCTTTTCTCCAAACCCTCAGCTACCATTTGAGCCAATATCATAGCGTTTGATTCTGGATTTTTTATTTCTTTCACATCTATTTTAAGCTCTCCCTTTACTGTAACTTTATTTTTTCTCATAAATTTCAATACTGATTCACGGAGTTTGGTCATGCCCTCTCCACTACGACCAATTATCATGCCCGGACGAGAACTCTCTATGATTATACGGAAAGCTTTTTCGCTTCTCTCCATTTCTATGGAGCTGACGAAAAATCCTTTCAAGTGTTTTTTCAAAAATTCGGTTATGAGCACATCTCCACGTAGATTTTCTATATATTTACCTTTCACTCCAAACCAACGACTTTTCCAGTCGCGTATTATACCTAGTCTGTGTGAATATGGGTGTACTACGTGGCTCATGTTAATTAAAAGATTGAAAATTAAAAAATTTAAAGATTAAGCTTTTGAGATTGCTGAAAGAATAATTTTGACATGGCTAGTACGCTTGCGTACTGGATGAGCCGCTCCATGAGACACTGGGCGTCTACGATAAAGTATACTACCTCCATCTACCGTTATAGATTTTACTTTGAGATCTTTGACTTCAAGCCCTAGATTCTTGGCGTTACTTACGGCAGAATTGAGCAGTTTATGAAGTGGTCCTGTCGCTTTTTTCGTAAGAAAAGTGAGTATATTACCCGCATCTCCAACTTTCTTGCCTCTTATACTACGAGCAACAACTCTCACCTTACGGGGCGATTGTCTATAATTATTCAGTTCTGCTGTTGCCTGATTCATAAATCTAAAATATTACTTCTTATTACTCGTTTCCGCTGTCGCTTTGGCACTCTTGGCCGCTGCTATTTCGGCTTCTTTAGCCTTTGTCTCGGCTTCTTTTTGCATTTTACCACCATGTTTTATGAACTTTTTAGTTGGTGAAAATTCACCGAGTCTGTGGCCAACCATATCTTCAGTAACGAACACTTCTATGTGACTTTTACCGTTATGTACTCCAAAAGTGAAGCCGACAAACTCAGGAGCGATGACGCAGGCTCTGGACCAAGTCTTAATAACCCCGGTATCCTCGGGTTTCTTACCTTCTACCTTTTTTATGACTCTGAGATCAACGTAAGGTCCTTTTTTAAGCGATCGTGACATATTTTAATATAATTTCACTAAAATTAAACCCGCCAAGCGGGACTCAAATATACTATACGAATAGCCCCACAAAGTCAAACTACCGTATAACCCAATTTTCTACATCCTCTCTGGTACTTTGATACCAAGAAGGTGAAGGCCATTTTTGAGGATTTGGGCAACAGCTTGAGTAAGAGCTAGCTTGTAGGCCGATGCTTCTCTGTTAGCTTCATCAATTATTTTTTCACGCGCATAAAAGCTATTGAAGCCAGAAGCCAGCTCAACCAAATAAGTTACGAGGTAATGCGGAGCATATTCTTTGCCTGCCCGTTTCACAATCTCCGAAAACCTATAGAGCATTTTTTCTACTTCCTGAATTTCAAAATCTCCTGGTCTCTCTTCTTTCTCCCCCCTCATAAATCTAGGAGAGGAGTTGGGGTCTTCGACTCTGAGAGTCTCAGACTCGAATGAGGTGAGGTCTTGAGCTTTTCCCAAAACACTTTTTGCCCTGACATAAGTATATTGCAAATATGGTCCCGAATCGCCTTCAAACGATATGCTTTTTTCAAAATCAAAAACTATATCTCCCCCTGCGGCTTGTCTTAGTATAGAGTACTTGATCGCCCCGATCGCTATAATTTCCGAAATCTGATTTTTTTCTTTGTCTGAAAATTCCCTGTCTTTTATTTTATCCAACACCCTCTCCTTCACTTGGTCAATCAAATTCTCCGCAGTAATTATATTTCCTGTTCGGCTAGACATCTTGCCATCAGGCAATTTGAGCATGCCATGAGAGAGATGTTTTAATTTACCCTTCAGCTCCGGAAAAACTTCTCCAATCGCCACCTCCACCACTTTGAAAAAACTATCTTGCTCATTGGCCGTTACGGTTATTGATTTTGTATAATCCGGCCACTTCTCTTTTTTTATTTTGGCCAGTCCGATTTCTTTGGCTTCATAAGTCGGCAGATCTTCTTTGTTCAAAAATACTCGGGTGTGAGTTTTCGGTTCAAAATTTTCGCCTCTAAAAACAACTGCCCCTTCCGACTCTTCAAAAATTTTACCTATATTCTCTTTTACAATTCGCTTCCCCAATTCCCCTGTTTCGCTTTCAAAAAAATGAAAATCGAAATGGCTATCTAACTTCTCATAAATTTTTTCAAAATTTTCCAAACTCTCTTTTCTACCCTGATCGTAAAGACTATTTATTTTTTCATCCGTTCGATTGTAGACTTTTTTATTTATTTCTACAATTTCTTCCTTATTTTTTTCAAAACCTTCAGCCCCATGAGCATAAGCGTCACCCCAGCTAAGTTCTGGCTTCTCCATCTTGCCCCAAATCGCCTTGGCCACATGAAGACCCACATCTCCATGATAACTAGCAATTCTCATTTCAGCCCCGTTCGCTTTAATGATCCGTGCAACAGAATCACCAATAGTATTTGGCATCAAGTGTCCAATATGAAATTCTTTGAACGGGTTTTGTTGAGTGTGTTCAATAAAAACCTTCTCCCCTTCAAACAAATCTGTTTTGCCAAAATTTTCTCCTTCTTCAATAATTTTGGAAACCGAGTCTCCAAAAAACTCTTTTGAGAGATATACGTTCACAAACGGACCAGCTACTTCCACCTTTTCTACTTCTGGAATCTTGTTGGCCTCAAGCTTCTGCACCAAGTCATTCTTCATTTTTGGAGAATGACTGAAAAAAGCAAAATCTCCGTTTTTCAAATCTTTTGGATGCACAAGCTGAAAACTTTCCTCCCCCAAAGTTTTTTTAACCCATTCTTCTATTTTTACCTTTATTTGCACCTCTTATTTATACCACTTATACGACAAAAACAGAACGCCCAGCACCATAATAGTGCTGGGCATATCCAACCTAAAAATCAGCGATAACCGAAGCTATGCGTTCATGATGACGAATCATCAGACCATTACCATCATCTACACGGTCAACAAGATTTGCACCAACCCATTTCTTAGCCAAAGTCTGATCTGAAGAGGTAAATCTGACTGGGTAGCATTTTTCCTCTTCATATTCTGCTATAACTTCTTGATCAATTGATCCACTGTTGTAAATTGCATAATCCAAACTCTTTCCTGCATATTTACAGACAGTTTCCACAAAGTCTAAGACCGAGTACCCATCCGTCTCTGCTTTTTTAGTCATAAGATTGACGCAGTAGATTAGCTTGGCCCCACTCTCGGCTAATGCTTCTTTAAACCCCTCTGTGAGTAAATTGGGTATAAGCGAAGTGTAGATGTCTCCCGGACAAAAAACTATCTTGTCGGCATTTACTATTGCCTCGTAAGCATCTACAAATATACGGGCTTTCGGTTCTAGATACGCCCCCAAAATAGTCCGGTCATCATCTATCGAACGAGTATCTATGTTGCCCTCACCCTTGAGCAAAGAGCCGTCCGAAAGCTCTACGCAAAGCTCTGCATCATCTAGACTGACCGGTAATACTTTGCCCTGCACACCACAGAGTTTTGAGAGAGTATTTATAGCTAGAGGCAAGCTACCCTCTATCTCCGTGAGAGCAGTGAGCAAAATGTTACCGACAGTAGCTTTGTCTAGAGATGATTTACCATTCTCACCAAATCGATACCCCATCAATTCACGCAAAGATGGCTCCATGTTGTCGTCTGACAGCGCAAGTATTGCTTGGCGAATGTCTCCAGGGGGCAAAACCCCTTGCTCATCTCGCAGAATACCCGAGTGACCGCCATGATCAAAAACCGTTTGAATAGTTGTGATATTTGGTCTCAAATGTTTCAAAAACCTAGCCACCCGATAAACTCCGCCACCGCCACCAACAAGAACTATTGATTCGTTTCTTTTGAACATTGCGTCTCCTTCTTATTAATTTGACTTGAACGATAGCAAAAATGTTACTTTGAAACAAGCTGAGGAGAAGCAGGGTCTTAATATATAGACAAGAAAAAAGGAGAGGCAGTATTATGCAAAACAAAATCACCTTGGTGCTTATAAGGCATCCAAGGACTGAGGGTAACGAAGTTTCCAACAGCGAAATGGCGAAACTCGAGAGACCAAACCATCTCTTTCAACCAACAAAAGATGGGTTGGAACAAATGGAGAATGCCATTACGGTGTATTACAATCTGATGGCAAAGTTGCCACTTTTTCCACTTTTTATTATGTGTTCCACCGCAGTGCGAACCAAAGTTGTGGCAAATAAATTTGCTGCTACTTTTGGTATCTTGGGTCTGCAGGTCATAGAAGACAGCAGACTGAATGAAAAGTGGGACGGCATTCTTCATTCCCTTTCTAAAGAAGAGATCGAGGCAAAATACCCAGAGCAGATAGATCTCCGCAAAAAATATGGGTGGTATCACTACAAGCCATTTGGCGGAGAGAACGGGCCAGATGTAGAAGTGAGAATAAAAAGCTTGCTTCAAGATATCACAAGTGTACCGATGCATATCGGCAAAACTATCGTCCTTTGTTCTCATGGCAACTGGCAACTTCTTTTTGAGAAGATTGCTCTCGGGCAATCTGCTAAAGAAGTGGAGGAGGCGAGAGAAAACAATCCGATACCAAACTGCGCAATATCAATCTACGATTTCTTCCCGCACGCAAGATTAGACAGTTTTTTGCGCACCACAGAGATCAATCGCTATGCTCCTTGGCTAAATGCCACAGAACCTACATATTACGCCTGAGCTTTGCCCCAAAATGCTCTGGACGCCTCGTCGTCTGGAGCATTTTTATTTACTCTGCAATTCTTTGAAAAGCTCATAGGCAGTCATGGCACCGTTTATGGCAGAATGCGGATCAGGCTCAGGAGGCACGTCGAAGAGTTTGCAAGCAGTTTTGAGACTAAAACTTTCTTGATTTTTTAATCCTCTATCCCAAGCGATGGAAAGAAGATCTAATCGATCATGATTTTCGAAAGTACTCATTGGATTGGTTACACCAAAACGAAAAAATGCTTCGTTTATAAATCCCCAATCAAAGCTGACATTATATGAACAAAAAAGGCAATCAGAGGTCTTTTCTCCATATATTTTCATAGCCTCTTTCAAACTTACTGCGTCCATCCATTTTTCCTCGCTATAGCCATTATAATCCAGAGCAGCTTGTTTGGCTGTTTCTATACGTTCTGGTTTTGTTTTACTCTGCCATTTATCTACAATCTCAAAAGTTAACGGGTCAAAGACCACCAATCCCACTTCCAGTATTTCGTGCACTCCAAACACATCACCACTAGTCTCCAAATCCGTCATTGCAATTTTTCTATTATTTGCTTTCATATCATTCATTTCAAATTATCTCGCACCTTTTTTATTTTGGAGCCACTTATCACTCAAAGCTTGATGCCAAGCATCAGGTCTGGTCTTCTTTATCTCATCCCACATTTTTTTGGCTGTTTTGGTATATAGTTTTTTAGCTCTCACTATTGGACGATGATCTTTTTGCATTTGTATAGCGGCTGGATCGCCCATTTTAAAGAGCTCTTTGAGTTCCAAATCAACATCTATATTGTCAGCATCCTTTACTATTTTTGCTTCCAGAGATTTTCTTTCATTATACTCTGCCAAAAGAGAAGTAGCTTCTTTTTCTAATTCAGTATTTTCAAAAATATGCTTTTCTGCCAATTCTTCGTGCCTAGTAACATAATCTCTGTGCATAAAAGCTATGTCCCCCGTTCGCGATTCAGCGATATCATGAATCAGGCAAATTTTTATTACTTTTTCCACATTCGCTTTTTCGGCAACAGCTATTATCCAAGCGATCATGGTCATTCTAAAGATATGTTCTGATATATTTGCCACTTTACCAGTCAAAATCTGTTGCCACGCCCGATCTACTTTTCTCAAGCTCCCAATTTCAAACAAAAAATCAATATCGCGTTTAGCCATTTTATTTTCTTAAAATTTTATCAATTTTTCGTGCTATTTGAATGAAATCTTTTTCCTTTTTGCCCCGCGTGGTTTCAGCTGGAGTACCCATACGGATACCAGATGGGTCCATAGGGCTCCTGGTTTCGTTGGGGATCGTATTTTTATTGACAATTATTCCGTTTTTTTCCAGTAGATCACTGGCCTCTTTACCACTTATGCCTTTGCCTCCGCCAACTGGCGGACTCCAAGTATCCATGAGTATGAGGTGGGTATCCGTGCCATCAGAGATTATTTTCCAACCTAATTTTTTCAATTCTTTCGCTAGTGCATCCGCATTTTTTACAACTTGCTTAGCGTATTTTTGGAAGCTCGGAACAGAGGCTTCTTCCAGAGCCACAGCTACCGCAGCAATTTGATTTAGATGTGGTCCACCTTGAAGTCCGGGAAATACGGCTTTATCTATAAGTTCAGAAATATTTTTTTGTTCCCCTTTTGCATTTGGGACAGTAACGTCAGCTCTAGAAAAAATCATTGCAGCTCGAGGACCACGTAATGTCTTGTGTACAGTGGTTGTTACTATATGAGCACAAGCAAATGGAGAGGGGTAGGCTTTGCCCGCCACCAACCCAGCAAAATGCGACATATCCACCATCAGTAATGCTCCGCAGGCATCAGCTATCTCTCTAAATTTTTTGAAATCAACAATCCTCGGATAAGCAGTATACCCAGCTACTATGACATTTGGCTTTTCTTTCTTTGCAATTTTTGCGATTTCTTCGTAATTTATTTGCTCTGTCTTTGCATCTACTCCGTAAGGCACCTGAGTCCAAAATTTACCAGTAGCCGAGACTTTGTGCCCATGAGTCAGATGACCACCATGATCAAGACTCATGCCCATAATGCGACCGCCTTGTGGTACAAGAGCTAGATAAACAGCTAAGTTTGCCGGACTACCCGAAAGTGGTTGGACATTGACATTCCATTTTGAACTAAGTCCAAAAAGCTTTAGGGCTCTCTCTTTACAAATATCCTCTATTTTATCAACTATCTCATTTCCACCATAATACCTTTTATTTGAATACCCTTCAGCATATTTATTGGTCAGTTCACTCCCCAAGGCCTCCAATACATCCTTTGAAACATAATTCTCCGAAGCAATCAGATTGATCACCCTTTTCTGTCTTTTCTTCTCCGACTCTATAAGTTTTTTTATTTGTATGTCTTTCATGTAATTTAGTGAAATTATGTCGTGCGATACATCGATTGGAGCACGACGTAGTTAAATTTTTTTGAATAAAAATTGGCTGAATTGTCAAGAGGTTAGATCATAGTATTGAAATAGGTTAATTTAAGATATACTAGCACCATCCAAATTTATTGTATAACTTGATTTACTATGAAAAAGGTTGTTGACACTAGGTTTGCCAAAAGTAAAGAGTACAACAAGGTGCTTTCTACCATAGAATCTACAGATAAATGCCCTTTTTGCCCAGACAATTTTAGATATCATAAAAAGCCAATTTTAAAACAAATGGGGGGTTGGTTTATTACAAAAAGTAGTTGGCCGTATAAAAATGCCAAAAACCATTTTCTTGGTATATCTAAAAAACATAAAGAAAGATTTTCCGAACTGAATTCGAAAGATTTTGAATCGATTAAAAAGCTCATTAGTTGGGCCAATACCAAATTCAAAATTAAAGGCGGAGCTTTTGCTCTACGATTTGGAGATACAAATTATACCGGAGCTACAGTCTGTCATTTACATTTCCATTTAATAACTCCAAAATTAAATTCAAGAAAGTTATCTGAAACTGTAAATTTCCCTATAGGCTAAATTAAATAGCAATCGGAGCTTTAATACTTGAATGGGGGTTGTAGCTTTCTAACGTAAAGTCTTCATATTTAAAATCAAAAATGTTTTTGATTTCTGGATTAAGTCTGAGTATAGGTAAGTCACGCGGTTCTCGTGTCAATTGTTCTTTTGCTTGATCTAGATGATTTAGATATATATGCGCATCACTTATGGTATGTACAAATTCTTTTGGCTTCATGCCAACCACTTGGGCAATCATCATGAGTAAAAGAGAATAGGAAGCAATGTTGTAAGGGATACCAAGAAAAACATCTCCACTTCTTTGAAATAAATGGAGGGATAATTCACCATTAACCGCAAAACACTTAAAAATGCCGTGACAGGGCGCAACAAATACTTTGTCCACATCTTCAGGGTTCCAAGCGGTGACCATATGACGACGCCAATCTGGGTGTTCTTTTAGCCCGTCTATCAATTTCTGGATTTGATCGATTTCTTTCCCATCAGTAGTACGCCAATGACGCCATTGAGGGCCGTAGATACGCCCTAGATCACCCGGTTCAAGACCATATTGCCCAGCTATTTCTGGCGTAGCCCATTCATCCCAAATAGTAACCCCATGTTCGTGCAAATAATCTACCCTACTATCTCCACGCAGAAACCATATTAATTCATGGGCTATAAACTTAAAAGATAGTTTTTTTGTAGTAAGGAGAGGAAAGCCTTTACTTAGATCAAAGCGCATATGTCTACCGCACACGGCAATGCTACCCACCCCATGAGGGTCTTTCTTACCTTGCCCGTTTTCCAAAACATCTTTTAAAAGTTCTTGATATTGTCTCATACCTTTATATAAATTAAACTTTAACACTAATTATTTCTACTCCAACAGAACGTAAACTTGTTTCTCCGTCTAGGTTGGCAGAACCTTCTCCATAGTAACACTTTTCTATCCCTGAATAGGCGATAATTTTAGCGCAGACAGCGCATGGGAAATGCGTCACGTAGATCCGGCCACCTTTAAGAGACGCCCCCTCCTTTGCCGCTTGAGCAATGATCCATTGCTCTGCATGAATAGTATTGCTAAGATCCGGTCTTTCTCCAACGTTTAGGTAATCCCTTACTGCACCCACTTGGTATGGGGTGTGGTCATTGGGTATTGATTGATTATATGTAGTTATCAGCCGCTTTTTATTTTTAACTAAAACTGCTCCAACTTGTCGCCACCAATCAGAACTATTTTGGGCTTCCATATAAGCCATTTTCATCATCTTTTTATCAAATAGAGAATTAGAGATTTTATGTTTAATCGGGTTAGTACTTAAAACAGAAGTTCTGTCCCACCGAAGAAACACCGAGTCCCATTTAACATCACTTTTAGATAAAAATTTATTGTATAGATTACGAGACACCTCATCATTTATCAATAAAATTGAGTGTTTTGCAATTTTTTTTATAGTATTCTTGGAAAGAACCTCGGTGTTAGGATAACCTATTTTTTTCAATAATTCAGCGGCTATTTTAGGCTTTATAGAAGCTATGTCAGGTTTGAATTCTGATAGTTCCTCGAGAAGACTGTCGTTTATTAGATAAATTTTATCAATACTTTTTTTATAAGAATCAAAAAAATCTAGGTATCCTTTGTGGACGACAGGTAAATGTATTATCAAATCTTGTTTTTTCATCTCTTCTTTGATTTCAACCTAGAAACCTTACTCAAGAGGTGATTTTTGAGTACATTTTGAATAATGTCAGTAGAAGAAGTTTTTTCTGCCTGTCGAGGTAGAATCATAAGCTTGCAGTGGTTCTTTATTTCCTTAATTTGTTTAGGGGTGTAACTATTACCCGAAACCGCAACAAATATGTCTACAGGCATTTCCTTAATTATACGGTATTCCCATTCACCATTTTCGGTAATATCATCTACCAAAGTCACATAATCAACACAGTTTTGGTAGCAAAGCATCTCCATTCTTTCATCCTCAGGAATTATCGGGCGATTTGGCCCTTTGTATGATTTGATACCACGATCACTGTCAACTCCGACCACCAATATATCCCCTTCTTGTCTACTGCGGTTAAGGTAGCGTAAATGTCCTATGTGCAACATGTCCCAAGAACCAATAGTGCATATTACCTTGTGGCCAAGGATCTTGTGAGCTAAGAGTTTACTCTTTAGTAAGTCGTAATCTTTGATTATTTTTGATTTAATCTCCATAGCCAGATCATTAATTTGGTATATTATAAAGTATTATGTCCCCAAATAACAACTTGATCAATAAGCCAAAAGTAAGCATAGTAGTGGCCGTTACAAATAAAGACGCTGCTATCGGTAACGGTAGCGAGCTTTTACACCGGATACCCGATGATCTGAAGCGTTTCAAAAGCCTCACCTCGGGCCACCCCATAATCATGGGGCGTAAAACTTTTGAAAGTATTGGTAAGCCCCTACCCAACCGCATCAATATCGTCATCACTCGCAACAAAGATTTCGTCGCCGAAGGATGTATTGTGGCAAGTTCGCTTGAAGAAGCAGTAAAAAAAGCGAGCGAAATAGATAACGAAGTTTTTGTAATAGGTGGAGGGGAAATTTATAAACAAGCCTTGCCTCTTGCGGACAAGCTCTACCTCACGATTGTAGAGAGCGATAAAGAAGGCGATATATTTTTCCCTGATTGGAGACAAGATTTCACCAGAGAAACATTCCACGAGGAGCGCGTAGACGAAAAGACTGGCCTCAAATACACTTGGGTTGACTTGGAGCGATAATTTAGAGAAATAAAAAGATAAAAGCAAAGCCCCATACTATGAAAGTACGGGGCAGGCTCGACACGAAGTCAAAGCTTCGCGTCGGACATTCTGTGAAGTGGCTATACTGCAACAACCTCCCAATCAAACTCTCTTTGGGCAGACTGTTTTTGGACCATTTCGGCAATAAAACCTGCCACCTCCTCTAATTCTGTATAGGTTCGGAAACAGAAATTAGGATGATCAATACCGAGTATTAGACGAGTCATGATAGAGTTCTCGTGAGTCACAGCAATCACTCGCTTACTGTGTTTTTCTACAGCAGAAGCAAGCTCATAGCCGAGCTCAGTGGACAGATAATCACAGATCGCTATGAATAGATCACACTTGGCGACACAATGCTTGATGTTCCATTCATAGGCTTGTCTGGCTGTACCGACAGTAAGCCCCATAGGACCAAAAACTTTATGTCCTTTGTCCATGATTTTTTGCCTCAAACCCTCTACAGCTAGCCGGAATTCTTCCGGTGCCTCAGCCAATCCACAACCAACATAGATTTTCATAGCCACCTCTAACTCGTATACTAACAAAGCATAACATTATTGCAACGATCATTTAGAAGCCTTTTTGGCTTTTAATTTTTTAAGTTTGGCAAATAATGGGAGGTACATGTCATCTTCTATATTTATCTCTAGTTCTTTGCGTCGAACGTTTTGGCAAAATTCTACTGACGCCACGGTTATAACCGCAAGTGGCCGTCGCTCAGCCCCCTCCCCCATGACAAGTATCGCCGAAGTGGCCAAACAGTCCGCTACATTAACCTTGGCATATTTGAATTTCCTACCGAAAATATCTAGTTTGCCCGTATAATCCTTAAGGCCCCGAAAACCCGCGTAGCCCATAGCCACCCCAGCCACTCCGGATCTAAACGGTACGGTACGACTATCTGTAATGACCACCCCAAGATTTTTAATCTTATATTTTTTCTTCAGCTGATTGCGCAAAACCCGAGCCGCCTTGAAGCTGTCTTTGGGCAAGAGTATGACCTTGCCATCTGCATTTGATTCATCTATTCCAGCAGAAGCCATGATCATGTTATCTTTTATCGTCATCCATACATATTTGGTCGGTATAGCTATGGTGCTTTCTTTTCTTATCAGCTCTTCTTTGGTTCTGATGTTTTTCACAATTGCAGTGCGTTTTTCAGAGAGAGCCACGATTTTGGAAGTCACCACTATAACAGAACCTTCCGAGATTTTTTTGAAATAATCTGTTATGAATTTGAATAAATTTTCACCTTCTTGAAAAATTCTAGTTTTAATTGGGGTAATTATCATGATAGTAATTTAGAATTTAATAAATAAAACTGCCCCAGTGGGGCAAGTCTCAAAAGGTTTTGAAATTCAAAACCTGCCCCCTAAGTCAGTTTAAGGAAAGAGAGGACGAAGCTAGACCAAGTTTTTGTATTTTTATTTTGAAGCATAATATTTAACCTTTCACTTCCACCCACGCATACTTTTCTGCTAAAAAGTTGCGCGGGCCCGCCTCGCGCCGTCGCGCTCCGGCTCGTAGAAGTGCGATTCAACGCACTTCTACGCCCATAGACCTGCACTGGCCGGCGATAATTTTGATAGCGGCTTCAAGGTCATTGGCGTTCAAATCTGTCATTTTCTTTAGAGCTATCTCTTCTAGTTGTTTGCGGGTTATCGTGCCTACCTTTTGTGATGGGGCCTTACCGGCACCCTTTTCTATACCAAGAGCTTTTTTGATGAGGCTAGAAGCAGGCGGAGTCTTGAGTACAAAATCAAAAGTTCTATCTTCGTATATAGAGATGTCTGCTGGCACCAAACCATCCATACCACGAGTTGCCTCGTTGAATTTGGAGACGAATTCGCCTATGTTTATGCCCGCTGGCCCCAAAGCCGTACCTATAGGTGGCGCGGGTGTAGCTTTGCCTGCTGGTATTACTATCTTTATTTTTTTTGTTATTTTTTTAGCCATAATTGGGAGTACACTACTATAATTATGTTATCTTGGCAATTTTTAAATTTTCTCCATACTTCCCATCTTGCAGTGGTCAGTATCAATAAATTTATAATCGCTTCGCTCTTTAAATTTTCTTGACCTGCAAGAAATCCAGTTCCACCGGAGTTTCCCTACCAAACATAGGCACAAGCACTTTCACCTTACCCCTCTCTTCATCCACTTCCCCCACTTTACCTTCCAAATCCTTGAATGGTCCGTCTGCTATCATCACCGCATCATCCAAAGAAAGATCTATGTTGTGCTTCACTGTCCCTGATTTCATACGACTAAAGAGAGAGTCTACTTCCTTTTGATCAAGGGGCACAGGGAAGACTCCAGAGCCTACAAAGCCCGTTACTCTCGGAGTATTGCGCACCACATACCAAGAATCATCTGTCACCACCATATCTACAAGTACATAGCCGGGGTATATTTTTTCTTCCTCTTCTACTCTCTTATTGCCTTTTATTTTTATTTTCTTTTCAGTCGGCACGAGCACATTGAATATCTTGTCTTCCATACCCAAAGACTCTATGCGCTGTTTTAGGTTGCGCGATACGGCATTTTCATACCCAGAATAGGTGTGGATGGCGTACCAATTTCTTCCTTCTTGTATTTGTTGTTTAGACAAAGGAGTTATATTACTAAGTTAATAATTTTAGAAAAAATAAAATCCAGTACTCCCAAAAATATAGAGACCACGATAGAGACGATTATAACAATTATGCTGAAAACAACAGATTGCTTTCTGCTTGGCCAATTGACGTGGGCCAGCTCCCCTTTTGTTTCTTTGAGATAACTAAGTATAGACATGTGTTTATTCTATCAAAAAACCCCTTCGGGGTCTCTTGATTGCCATTATAGCAAATTAAAAAAAGCTGTCAAATATATAATTACTTTATCTCGTAAGTTATGGTTACGCTTGAAGTGATCTTGGTTTCCCCTGTAGGTAGCATTGCTTTGCCGAGAGCTCCTATAGTTTGTATATCTCCACCGCCTCTCTCCCCATATCCATCGTAGTATGGCACAGGGTAATTACCATTGTCGTTGTAATACATTATCTTACCGAGCTTTACTCCAAGCTGTTTAGCAAGTAGCTTAGCTTCTTCTTTGGCTTCCTTTATAGCCGCTTCTCTTGCCTCGGCAACATATCTGTCTCTGTCATCTATAGTAAAGTCCACTCCGCTTATATTGGAAATACCGCTAGAGCCGACTTTGTTGACCAGTTCTCCTGCCATATCTACTTTGCGTATCTTTATACTTACAGTTTGGCTCACTTCATAACCCACAAGTACATTTTTACCGGGAGGACAATACGCCCCCACCATCTGCACGCAATATACTTGCTCCCACTCATATTTTGGATACACATTGTAGCTAGTAGTCTTTATATCTTTTTCTTCCACTCCCGCATTTTTGATCATAGTAAGAGCAACGTTGACTTTGCCATCAAGCAATCTTTGTGCCGATTCGGCCGATTCGCCAGATTCTTGTACGGTAAACGAGAAGCTAGCTATATCCGGTATAGCAAAAGCTTCGCCTTCGCCAGTCGCCATTATGGTAGATTGCGGATAAGTCTCTCCTTCATTTGGCAATCTTTTTAGATTTATTATCACTTGCACCAAAAGAAAAGCTGAAAGAAGCATGAGCGATATAGCCGCCCATTTACCTACTCTCTTTTCTTCGCCACCCAAAATTTGATTGAACATGTTAGTTAGAATAATGACTAATGAATTATGAATTATGGTAGCACAGATTAATTAAATTCTCAAATAAACAAGCCACTGTTAGTGGGCCGACCCCGCCGGGTACAGGAGTGATGCCACTCACTAACGGTTCCACTTCGTCAAAAAGAACATCCCCTACCAGTTTGGGTTTTTCAGCTTCTCCCATTACTCTATTTATCCCCACATCTACAACCACCTGATTTTCATTTACAAAATCCTTATTAACCAGCCCAATCTGTCCTGCCGCTACAATCAATATGTCGGATTGCCTACAAATTTCTGCAGTATTGGAGGTCTCTTTATGACAAACTTCTACTTTAGCTCCTCGCTCTTCTAAAGTTCGGGCAATCGGACTACCTGCAAGTCTGGAACGACCGATAACAGCCACCTTTTTGTTTTTTATTTCTATTTTATAAAAATCGAGCAGAGCCATCACCGCTCGAGCCGTTGCTGGAGTGATGAGTAAATTGTTTTCTCTTGTGTCGCTCACACGCAAGCCATCGGCATCCTTATGGTAATCTATCGTATTTATAATTTTTTCTGTATCCAAACCTTGAGGCAAAGGCAATTGTACTATTATGCCCTTTATATTTTCATCTTTATTTAACTTCTTTATTTCTTTTATAATTTCTTCTTCTCCCTTAATTCTTGATTCATAATTCATAATTCTTTGGTGTACCACTTCTACCCGCACTCCAATTTCTTCTCCAAACTTTATTTTATTTTGTACGTATATGTTAGAATCCTCCCTGTCTCCAACTTGCACAATAGCCAAAACAGGCTTAAACCCAAGCCGAGCTACTTTTTCTTTTAGCTCTTCTGCCATTTTATCCCTCACCGGTTTTCCATACAAAATTTTAGCCATTAGTTTTAGTTATTTCCTTGCCCATCGTGCAAAGATGCCGGCAGGGAGTTTGAATTTTCTTACGCTATCTTCTTCAATACAAAGCTCGCCGAATTCTATTTCTTCGGGTTCAAGGTGGAAGGTTGATGTGAGTAATTGTGCATAGCCAAGCGAGGTATATTGAGAGGCATAGCCATTGAGTAAAATAAATTTGAAGTCAGGTTTTAGAAGCTTTTTTACAGATTGCAAAAGAGGCAGAAGGTCTTCTTCTATCTTCCAGATCTCCCCTTTAGCCCCTCTACCAAAAACCGGCGGGTCCATAATTACCGCGTCGTACTCTGCCCCCCTTCTCACTTCACGCTCTACAAATTTTTTAGCATCATCTAGTATCCAACGTATCGGTGCGTTTTCTAATCCATTTAATTTGGCATTTTCTTTAGCTACTTGCACAGAGGGTTTAGAGGCATCCACATGTACCGCTTCCGCTCCAGCTTTAGCCACCACAAGAGTAGCTCCTCCGGTATAACCAAAAAGATTTAAAATTTTCAGTTTTGAATTAACTTTTAGCTCTAAGCTTAAAGCTTTAAGCTTCTCTCTAATCCATTCCCAATTGGTCACATGTTCAGGAAAAACTCCAGTATGTTTGAAATTTTTTAAACTGACGGCAAATTGGAGCCCTCCGACCTCAACCACCCAGTTATCTTGCACACCATCCTTCTTTTTCCAAGACTTATGAAAAGAAGCATCAGCTTTTTGCCATTCTTCAGAAGAAAGAAAAGTTGGCCAAATAGCTTGTGGGTCTGGACGCGATAAAAGAGTGGAGCCGAGGCGTTCCAATTTTCTGCCTGTACCGCTATCTAAAAGGATATACTCCATTGTGCTATTATTATTCACATGAAATTCAAAAAACTGCAAATTGTTGTATTCTTTATATTTATAATACTGATATGCTTAAGTATCATTTTTTATACTCTATATGAAAACGAGTTTGATCCGAAAGGGTTACAGCAAACAGTATTATCTTTTGGAGTATGGGCGCCAATAATTTTCATCGCTCTTTACATTATGGCTACTGTATTTATACCTTCTTCGCCATTTATGGTGCTCTCGGGTATGCTTTTTGGATTCAAGATGGGTATGACCTATAGCCTCATCGGTGGGTTCGTGAGTGCTATTTTGGTTTTTATGTTTTCAAGATTTTTGGGTAAAAACTGGGTAGAAAGTATTTTACAAAAAAAGTATTTTGGAAAACTCAATTCATACAATCAAAAATTGGAATCCAAAGCTTTGTTAGACCTTATAATCTTGCGCATTCTGCCTATTATGCCGTTTAATGCTTTGAATATTTTAATGGGAGTCTCTCGTATAGGCGCTAGAAATTACATACTTGGCACCATGGTTGGTCTTATACCAAGTACTGTTATTACTGTTTATTTTGGAGATTTACTAGTAAGAATATTTTAACCATTGGTCTGGGATAGTATCCTCTCTATATCTTGTATTATAGATTCCAAACTTTCATCGGACTTTATTATGTAGCCAGTTGCACCAAGAGTCATCATGTCACTAACCTTTTTGAGGCTGGAGAGATTGGAGGAGACAAGGACAGGTATTGCGGAAAATTCTGGATCAGCTTTTATTGTTTTAAGAAAAGATGGACCGTCCATTTTCGGCATAAGAATATCTAGAATGATCAAGTCTGGTTTGCTTGTCTTCATCTTAGTAAGGCCTTCTTCACCATTTTCGGCCGAAGCAAGATTATACTTGCCCTCTGGCAATGCCGCCATCAGAGTCTTAGCGAAAAACTGGTCATCGTCTATTACTAATATTTTTTTCATCCCGTTAGATAATTAATTGTAATAAGATAATACTAATAGATATACGCAATACATTCAAGGGCGGTATGGGTCTTATGTATTTCTATCTAACGATTTCTTCATATCGGCAATGTAAAGAAAAAGCTAGAGCCAAAACCATCTTTAGATACAGCCCCCGCTAGGCCCCCATGAGCTTCGGACATACGTTTTACTATAGAAAGCCCAAGCCCAGTACCCTTTTGCCCACCTTCTGTTGCTCCCGACTTGGCCTGCGCATAATTCTTGAAAAGTGTCGCCAGTACTCTTTCTGACACACCACAACCATTGTCCGATACCATCACACAAATAGATGAAGTATTTACTTTTATATCTTGGGCTTTGGGTAAGACCGGCATGTTTATTTTAGAGACAATCTCCGGCAATGGTTTATCCGGCTTAATGACAAAGGCTGAAAGTACTATTTGGCCACCCGGACTTGTAAATTTGACGGCGTTGGACAGAAGGTTGCCAATCATTTGTTTGACCGCTTCTTTATCGAAAGGCATTTCTTTAGGCAAAGCTTCGTCTGTGACGGACGTGAGTTCTATTTTGGCCATATCGCTAGATACTTTATAGAAAATGAACCTATTGGTTAAGAGCTCTAGTATATTGCTGTTACTTTTATTTAATTCAAATTTACCTGCCTGAAGCTTGGAGAGATCTAGAATATCGTTTATAAGCTCCATCATCCTACCAGAGCTTTGGTAGGCCATGGTGACATACTCTTGTATCTCTTCAGCACTTTTTAGTTTACCCGACACAACAAGTTCGCAAATTTTTCTTATACCATCCAAGGGGGAACGGAGTTCGTGCACTATGATACTGGTATACTCCTCTCTCACTTTATCTATCCTCTCTTGTTCCCTGTTTATCACTTTTTGCAATCTCTCTACCGCAGCAGAAGCTTGAGAGGTAATTTTATAAAGAATGGTCATGTCTTCTTCTTTGTACAATCCTTCTTTTTCATGAGTGACAGTAAGTACGCCAGAAAGTTTTCCCCCTATAACAAGAGGGATATTAAAAAACGAACCGATTCTAAATGCTCCAGATTCTGTTTCTATTGCTCCGGTAATACTTTCTTCAAGTGGAATTTTTTGGTAATCTTCTCCCGTGATAGCTTGCATAGAAGCGAGCATTCTCTTTTTCATATCAACAAAGAACGAGTGGCTAGCCCCTTTATCGAAATGCACATTGAGTTTTAGTTGCTTTTCATATACCACCACAAAGCCCACAGCTGTATAATCTATAAATTGTCGCAGAGAATTTGTTATGATCCGGAGTATCTCTTCAATATCCAAAGAATACCCCACTCTTTCTCCTATTTCTTTCAAAATAGAGAGCTCATAAAGTTGCCTGGCTGATCTATTTTTTTCTTTTTGTATCTCTAGTTTTCTTTTTTCTAGAGCAAAGTGAAGAAAAGTTACTGCGAGCAATGCAGCTACAAACAAAAGACCAAAGATAGCGCTAAGAACAAGCGCAGAGCTCATTTTAATTAGCGGTTATACCTTTAAGAAGTTTTTCGGCCCCTATAACCAAGAATACAAACCCCAGAGAGAAAAATACTATATAACCAAGTTCTAGCCATATAGGTTCAAAGTAAGCCCGAAGAGCTACGGACACAGCGCCGATGACGATGAAGATCATGCCAGTACCTACATAATTGAGCACCAATCCGAAGAGCCCTCCACCCATCTTACTAGCCGCTCTAAATACAAAATAAGTAGCTACGATACCTATGACAACAGCCAAAAGGAAAGATAGATTGCTAGTAAAAGCACTTGCGTATGTTATCTGATCTCCTGTTATTGTAGTGTTTATCATATTTTTTATTAATTTTTTATAGAAGGATATTTTTCAAAGACAGAATTGACGGCATTTTTCACTATCTCTCCAGAAAGAGCTACGTATTCATCTATAAGCTGATGTAGAGCCATTTGCTCACTGCCAGATATATTGGTCACTTCCCCACTGTCTTCTACGGTAAGTCCTGGCACATTACGAGCCTTGAGTACCGCTATCTGCGGACCAAGTATCACTATTTGCTTTTGAATTATCTCGCTAAAAATTTTTTTGTATTCGTCTTTGTTTGGCATATTCTAAATCATAACACAGACCAAACCCACAACATCACAAGGTTGTGGATATAAAAAATCGTAGTTCGATAAACTCACCACACTGATTTTTTATAGTCACTACGTTTCTTAAAAAATCGTGGGTGCCCTACGTCGCTTCGCTCCTCAGGACACTCCCAAAATATAGTCGTGAAGTCTCCTTATTTTGGGGTGACCAGTGGGTTCTGCCCCCACGACCTCCGCTTCCACAGAGCGGCGCTCTACTAGCTGAGCTATGATCACCATGCTTACACATTTTGCCACAAAAAATGGCTTTGTGCCATTTTACTCTTTTGCTTAATTCATAATTCTTTATTCTAATCTATCTATAATCCGGAGCTTCTTCGCTTATACCAGCGAGATGGTTTGCATATCTTGCTAGAGCGTATAAAACACTGGAAAGCCTGTTGAGATAGCTTCGTGTAGCCACACTTGCACCTCTTTGTATATTTTCTTTAGTGGTCTCTCCTCCATTTTCTGTCCCCTCTTTAAAAAGCGACATGGTCTGCGCTTCCATAGCAAAAGTGACTTCGCGCTCCGCCCTCCTCGCTATAGTGCGGGCAATATCAAATATAGCTCCGAGTCCTGCTCCGGCAAGCTCTCCTCTTTCAAGATTAGTTGGTCCTCCGGATATAAAAAAAGATTTTATGGGTGGCAATTTGGTTTCTATTTTATTTATGATATTTTCCAATTCTTTTACCTTTTCTTCGTTTATAGACTTTTCTGCTCCAGCAAGCTCTGCCTGCACGATGAAAAGATTTTTCTGTATATCATGTACTATGTGCGATAGGGGCTTGCCTTCAAGTCCAAAACCTAGATACTCGGCCTGCACTTTGCATAGCCCCAAAAAAGAATTTATCTCATCCAGCGATCCCAGAGCTTCCGCTATACTAGAAGATTTGGAAATCCTCTGGTCACAGCCAAAAATTTTAGTAGTTCCATTGTCTCCTTTACCGGTAAATAGTGCCATATGTAAGTTATACTATGCCAAAAACAGAAAATTAAAAGTTGACAAAAGTACGCTCGGATGTTAGACAATATAAAGAAAGTGAGACTAAATGGAACTTTTTTCAGAGCAATTGAAAGATTTAAAAAGTGCTTTGTTGCTCAATATGTGTCTGTGCAAACCAGCACAACTTCATAGGGCACTTCGAGAAGAATTGAAACGGAGAGGATCTACTTCCTTGGTTCAGAAGACCAAACCGAAAAAGAACAACCTCGTTCCCATCCGCAACTCCCCTCCCTCCAAAAAGCCCCCTCCCAGCAAAGGGGCCTAGACCAAAGGCGTCCAACATGAGCAGTTGCTTATGTTGGACGCTTTTTCCTACTATCTATGAGTTTTTTGGCCAGTATTTTGGCCTTCTCTGCCATCTCCTCTGTGGCCTTTTTGGGGTCAACAGGGATGGAGAGATTTTTTATTGTCGTTTTCATATTTGTACTATCCTGATTTACAACCTACCATCTATAATAAAAAAGTCAATGTATGCTTTGCAATAACGGGTTTGTTTAATTTACACTCATTAATTTACTTTTGCCGGCAAATACATATTCAGAATCAGGTAAAATTTTAGAGCCAACGGCGACTACAGATCTTATTTTACCAACCAAAAATTGTGCTTTCGGTAATCGTACTTTGCGTTCAAGAGTTTCTGATAATTTTCCAAGTTCTTCTAAAATAGAATCTTTTGTCTCGAGATCTACATAACCATCCTCACTTGCTATATTTATTTGTTCTTTTATAAGAGTTAGATGTTTTCGTAAAATCCAAGCTTTTTCTCTATTATTGAGTCCAGATAAGTGCAATGACCGCAACAGATCATCCAAACTTCTACTGTTAGGATTGGTGCAAAAATCCATAAGAGCTTCTTCCACTTCTTCTTTATTTTTTAAAAAACTTTCTACTTCTTCTAATGTTCCATCACTAATAAAAGATCTTTCGTATCCCTCTAAATCAAACCACTCTTCTCCAGCCCATCTTTCATGATCCATGCGTATTTTTTCAAGTTCAGACCCAGAAGGTGGGGACGATTTTATTTGCACCAATACGATCTCTACCTCATCCCCCCTTCTTAATTCCATTATTACATCTATCATACGTCTAGCATCCAGCCACTCGTTAAAATAGAACCTACATCCTACAGACTCAGAAGTCTCGTACTTTAAAGATTGTTCTCTCAAAAAAGAAATGACATTTTTTATCCCTCTTATATCTATATTATTATCACCATGAGTATATTTGCCAGTAGAAATACTGCTATACACCCTAGAATCTATTCCCGCTTTACTTATTTTTTTCACAAACCACTGTTGTACAGCTCTGTTGAATTGATCCAGTACCAGCTCTGCATCTTGCAACGAAAGATTGGCACATTCTTGAATAATACGATTTTGCAAAAATGCCAGTTTATCATTTGAACCAGTGGTTTCTTTATCTGTTATCGCCTTAACAAAAAGCTCAAACATTTCTTCCTTCACTAAATTCCTTTGAGCTTCAGCGAAAAGATCATTATACTCAGCTGGGGTTATTTCAGATCTTTTGCGAATGGGTGGAAAAGGTTGGAGAGGCTTTTCTCCACTAGATGAGACAAACGATTTTCTTTCATTATCCGGAGATGTTTCTAGCATAAGGCCAGTATAACAAAAATGTCCTTATCAATACAAACAAAAAGCGGCCGGAGAGCATACTGCGTCTCCAGCCGCCAAACTTTGGTCTTCACTTTCTTTTTCCTCCTTTCTGAGGTCGTACCTTGCCCCAGACCCAGAGACAAAGTGCGATGGTCAGAAACCACGGCAGGAGCCCGTGGAACAATGGCGCCACCACTTCGTTCATGATGTACACCACCACTCCGAGCAGAATGCTGGGCTTGAAGACCAGCACTGCAATTCCGATGAGCACCAAGGTCCTCACCGGTGAGCCCAAGAGAAAGTTCCCCCAGGCTTGAACTACTCTTTGCCAGAATGGCATCACCATTCTCCTTTCATAAAGAACCTCTTTTCAAAATCCGAATGATTTTCAGATTTTTAAAAGAAGGGAGAAATGAAACCGCTTATTTCTCCTTTTGCCCATGCTTCTACACTAGAGGACTTTACTAGCAACTTTGGTGCCTTGACCGAAGATTGACGCAACCAGGGAAGGCTACTTCCGGCGACGGTCAGTCCGCCCGCCACAAGGAGTAGAGATCGCTGGGAGCGACCTCACCTTGGGCTCAGACTTAAGTGACCCGTCCGGCCTGTAGCCTGCACTGGCCAGAATCCGATTGGCTTGTACCACCAGATTCTTCCGCTCTTGAGCAGACATTTCTGTTTTATATAATATCATAAGCTTGACATTCTGTCAAGCATTTGTTATCAAAAAACCTCTTTTCAAAATCGGAGCAAACTCCGGTTCTCAAAAGAGATGGCAACATATTGCGTTGCCATACAGATATTCACCGCCTTCTTTTCCTTTATCCCTAGTGCCTTGCGCACAAAACTTTTGGGTTCCGGAAAAGTTTTCCCGAGATATAATCTCGGGACGAGGAGTATCTCCTCACGGTTTACGACCATTCTGTTAAATGGCCGGGGTCCTGCCCCAGAGATCAGCTTGCGCTGATTCGAAGCCCCAGGAGCTCGCTCAAATAAACATCTATGTAGAGCACTACCGGCGTCTGGAGCTCCACACCCTTCAGGACGAAAGCGAGGCCGAAAGGCATTTGTTTGCCAATCGCCGCCATCGTTTCTTTGTAGGATGGGCTGAACGGAGCACCGCCGAGTCCTCTCTCGGTTTCCTCGACCTTGAAATGCAGGTCCGTGAGAATTGCCGAGATTTCTCCGGGGCGAGCGCCTTGCAGAATTTCGTAAGCCTCAGAGTAGTTCACCACTTTGGCTTCCGGCAACTGAACGCGGGCAGACGCCTGGTGCTTCTTGGTATCTTCAATAATCAGTAACATTTCTAATCTCCTGTTCCAAACCTGCTATTGCTAGTCAGGATTTAATGGAATTTTTTTAAAGAACTTTGGGACTTCTCCCATCAAAAACTTCAAGTGGTTGAAATCTTTGATAGAAGGGGAACTATTTGTTCCCCGCTGAGTCCTACAATTTACACCTCCTTTCTTGACCGCTTGAGCTGGTCAGGCTGCTTCCTGAACGCATAAGTGATGATGAGGATCGTCATCGCCACCGTGCATCCGCCGAGCCCGTAAGCTGCTCGCGCGACTTCAGTCGGCAGATTGTTGTAGAGTGCTGCACGGAACAAAGTCCACGCAGTGAAGAACTCCAACACCGCAAAAACAGACATAGCGATCACTTTTAGTATGAACATGTTTTCTCCTTAAAGAACTTTCTCAATCATTGAGAACACGAATTTCTTCTTGTTCTCAAAACTGAGGAGGATGTTTTGAGGCATCCTCCAAATTGTGCAGTGGGAAACCTAGTTTGACGACCAGGTTTCCCTAGGCGTCAACCTAATTCCCGTATTCACCCCCCCCGCTGAGGAGATGTTTCCCCAGTCTTCAACTCGATTGAAGACCAGCGCTTGAGATAAGATCCCCAAGTGGCTCATACGGTCGGAGCGAGGCCGGATATGTATCTCTGCACAGATACACGGCTAGTTTTTAAAGAACTTATGCCGAACGATTTTGCAATCACGCGGTCTTTTGAAAATTCAATCTTTTTAAATTCTCAAAAGATGGGAAGATAACTTACTTCCCGTGCCCATGCTTTTACACTGGAGGACTTTACCAGCAACTTCGGTGCCTTGGCCGAAGGATGACGCACCCAGAAGAGCTCAAGCTTTCGCTTGAATTACTTCCAAGACCTTGCCATTGGGCAGAAGATAGTGAAGGATCTCTCGACCCAACCTATCTTTGCCTGTAGCTAGGAGCTTGGAACCCTTAAGGGCCGAGAGTATGTCTCGCATTTAGGTTGGGAGCGGTGGGGTCTAAGCACGCATGACCTCGTAGGTCTGGGCGAGACGCCACATTATTCCGCTCCCGCTTTGGGCCTGTGGCGATAATGTCTGGGCCCAGGCTCCAAAGTGGAAGCAGAACGATATTGACTTTCAACTAAACCATCTGCTAGGCATTATACTCGCATTACAAAATCTGTCAAGTATTTGTGACACTTTAATCTATTTTCTTTTTTTGTATTATAAATGATGGCTTAAATTAAGGTTTTTATAGTCACTAAGGAAAAATCAGTACAAATTTACCAATTTTTGATATAAGTTATCAACATAAAAAACTTGACATAACTTTTTATTTTGCTATACTTGTTCCTAGATCTGGAAAGGAGGTCTGCTATGCACGACTAAGAACGTTCAAAGAGCCGCTTCCTAGGGCTGCATAGCCTCTAGGAAGCGGTCTCCGAGAATTATTCTAGTCGGAGTCCTCCCAAACAGGTACTTCAAGCAGAAAGGAGGAACGAAACCCTATGTGGGACAGTCCCCTCCTATTAAAAGAACTCTAAGCCGGTCTTAAAGACCGGCAAGGAGAATTTGAGCCCTGCGAAATGAGAGCAGAGCAACGGGGTGAACACCCCAAGATCCCGCGGATGACTAGTTGCCAAAACAACAAAACCATCCGCGGGATTTCCTATTTATTTTTTATATTATCAAACAAAGCATTGAAGATGCTTCGCAACGTATCTGCTACATCTTTACTTTGTATAAATACGCTAGAAAGTCTTTTGTCTAGCACACTTATTCTTATTTTGTCTTTATATATTCCTATGTCGCAAGTTATGGGATACTTGCTTTCATCTATTTTTAACCTCTCCCCTGTATCATCAGAGGGTATTTCGCCTTTTTTGTATGTATATAAAACTTTGGATTTTATTTGTTTATCCAAACGTGCTTTTCTAAACTTTTTGCGTTCAGATTCTGGGAATATCTGGTCCAGAGTATCTCTAGGATAAATAAGGTACACCACATCCTCCTCTCCAACATCATTGCGAAAGATTTCTTCTGCTGTACTTATAATCCCCTCTCTGCCTTCAAAGTATTTTACTATTGGTTTTTCACCAGATTCTCTTTGTATGCTTTTTATTTGAGGAATTATATCTTTAAGAGTTTTTTGGGATTCCTCAAGAGCAAGTTTTCTTTTTTCCACAAAAGTTTCTAATCTTTCTGGCGGTTCGGCATAGTAGTGAGTTTTTTTACCAACAGTAGTCTCAGAGACCAAACCTTTTTTGGCCAAAGATTCTAGAATCACATAGACAGTCGGTCTTTTTATTTTGGTCTTTTTGGCCAAATCCAAAACCGAAGCGTGCTCAACTGAAAGAAGCGAGAGGTAGATAGTAGCTTCCTTGTCCCCAAGCCCTATGTCTTGCAAATACTTTTCAAGCATATTTTTATAATATCTCTAATTATACTACATTTTTGATCGTAAAAAACATTACTGCAACCTTTGCAACTCCTGGCACAATTATCATTGTGCTCGGGACTGGATTTGAACCAGCATGTCTTTCGACGGTACCACCTCAAGGTACTGGGTCTACCAATTTCCCCACCCGAGCAATACAAAAAGTATAATCGAAATGTAGTGGTTTCGGAAGCCCTTCTCTTGTAATAAGAGAAGGGTCACACGATAGTGAGAGGGATGAGTTATTCTGCAGAAACTTCTTCCTTTACCTCTGGAACAGCTTCCGGTATTTCCACCACCTCCGGCACATTTTGGATGTTCCTCATTTGTCTTCTTATTTCTTTAGCCGCTTTTTTACGTATATGGTAAAGCTTGGCTCTGCGTACTTTGGATCGCCTAGTCACCTCTATCTTATCTATCATAGGTGAATATAGGGGGAATATACGCTCTACTCCTACTCCACTTGCTGTCTTGCGAAGTGTAAAAGTGGCGCCAGCTTCGCTACCATGCTTTACAGAAAGGCAAAGCCCTTCAAAAGCTTGGAGTCTGATTTTTGGTTTGCCGGTTTTCTTATCTTTTTCGGTTATTTTTTGGGTGACACGAATAGTATCGCCCGCCCTCAAGTCGAGAGCCTTTCTTTCATTCATATTAACTGGTGATATTTTTATCATATTTTTGTTTGGTCTCTCCCTTAATGTACGGGGGAATAAGTGGGTTATTTTTTACCGACTTTTCTTCTGCTAACAATGTGTTTGTTGGAATATTTCTTGCTTCTGCGAGATTTCTGACCTTTGCCAGTTGGTTTACCCCAAAGAGAGATGGCTCTCCTTCTGCCTCTACCTTGCCTACCCTCACCACCACCGTGTGGGTGGTCCACTGGGTTCATAGCAGTACCGCGCACAGTCGGACGGACACCCTTCCACCTAGAACGGCCAGCTTTTCCTATAGTCACCAGCTGTCTTTCGCTATTGCCCACTTCGCCTATACTGGCCCAACAAGTCTCTCTTATTTTCCTTACTTCTGTGGAAGGTAGCTTGATATCTACCATACCAGCATCTTTGGCTACTACTTGAGCGAAGCTACCCGCAGAACGCACTAGCTTAGCGCCAGCATTGGGCTTAAGTTCTATGTTATACACAAATGTCCCAACTGGTATATCGCGAAGAGGAGTGCGATTGCCAGAAATTATAGGGCTCTCAATCATTGTAACCCGCTCATCACCCACATTTACATCTTTTGGTAAAAGCACATAGCGCTTCTCACCATCTTTGTAGACAGCAAGACCTATAAAGCCAGTTCTGTTTGGATCGTATTCCAAAGAAGCTATGCGAAATGGTATACCTATTTTGTTGTATCTAAAATCTACCATTCTGTAAAGCCTTTTGTGTCCACCACCTTTATGTCTCACTGTTATTCTGCCGACGTTGTTGCGTCCCACAGCTCTCTTTCTACCGAAGACGAGAGATTTTTCTGGCTTGCTTTTTGTCAGTATAGAGGCGTATTTTACCCCCGACATATGGCGCCTAGATTTGGTTGTTGGTTTGTAAGTTTTTATCATGGTAATCAAATTATTCTAGTTTGTCGCCCTTTTTTAGATACACATAAGCTTTTTTCACTCCAGATTTGTTGCCCTTTTTACCTCTTACAAAAACTTTCTTAACAGGATTTTTGGCGATTGTTATTTTGAGAGGGCTCACAGAATAAAAAGCTTTTATGGCATTCTTTATTTGAAGCTTAGTAGCTTTGGGCTCTACCTCAAAAGTATGGATATTTTTCTCAGCCAAAATATTGGCCTTCTCGGTTATACGAGGCCTCACCAAAGTTTTCGCGTATTTTGATTTTTCTTCTATTTTTGCCATTTTGTTTCTTATTTCTTATTGCTACGTTTGCTAAGTGTCTTTATAGACTCCTCCGGATTTTCCAAAATCAAATACTTGTAGTTGAGTATATCTAGAGGGTTTAGATCTTTGGTCAAACCCACTTCCATATTGTTAAAATTGCTAAAACTTTTTTCTGTATTAGGGTTGGGCTCTGAAAGCGAAAGAAAAGCGACATTTTTCTTGTTACCCAGCTTTTCAAAACCTTTTATTTTGGATAGGAAATCAATCGTTTTTTTGGCTTCGGCAGTCTTGGGTTTCTGCATCTCCAAATTATCCATAAAAATAATCTGTCCATCGTTAAATTTACGAGAAAGTACTGTAAACAAAGCCTGCGTCTTCATCTTCTTGTTTATCTTTCTACTATAATCGCGTTCATTTCTTGGACCATGGGCTACACCGCCGCCTACCCATATAGGGCTTCTGCGTGAACCATGACGAGCTCTACCAGTACCTTTTTGTTTCCAAGGTTTTTTACCAGTACCACTCACCTCTCCGCGATTTTTAGTATGAGCTATAGGAATACGGGCATTCCCCGTCATGCTAGTTACAACTTGGTGTACCAATTTTTCATTCCAAGACAAACCGAAAACTCTCTCGGGGAGTTCAGTCTTGCCAACTTCTTGACCTTTCTGATTGTAAATGATTGATTGCATATATGTTGTTGAATCAAGAATAAAGAATTATGAATTATGCTTGATTCTTAATTCGTACTTCTTAATTCCACTAATGTTCCTCTTCTTCCTGGTATAGCGCCAGAAATCATTATGACACTATTTTCCTTATCAATAGCCAATACTTTTAGACCCTTGACTGTTATTCTGTCGCCACCCATTCGACCAGCCATACGCATACCTTTGGGGACTCTACCTCCCTCACGAGTACCGCCTGAAATAGAGCCCGGTTCTCTTTCAGAATGTTTCTGACCATGGCTTCTAGGTCCTCCATGAAAACCATGTCTCTTTACCACACCCTGAAAACCTTTGCCTTTAGACAGAGCGGATACTGCTATGCTATCGCCCACTTCAAATATGTCGCCAGAGACCACATCACCTCTTTTCATTTGAGAGATATCTTCCAACCTATTTTCCATTAGAACAGCAAAGGAGCCTAGTCCTTTCAAGTGTCCCCTCACTGGTTTAGACAGATTGGATTCTTTGCGTTTGCCAAAACCAAATTGTACTGCGCTGTAGCCATCTTTTTCTTTGCTTTTTATAGCTGTGACCGTCATAGGACTGAAGGACAAAAGCGTACCTGGAGTTACTGCTCCATCTTCTCCAAAGATCTGGCTCATATTTATCTTTTTGGCTAACATGAATTTCATCTTTTTCAATAGAAAACGCCAGTTTGGCGCTCTCCAATACCCTAGCAAAACTAAGGTTTTTTTTCAACTACATTATCTTTACGTCTATTGACACCCCGCTTGGAAGCGAAAGATTGGTGAGAGACTCCATTATCTTAGGAGAAGGGTTGATAATATCTATCACTCGTCTGTGCACCCTCATTTCAAACTGTTCTCTAGAATTTTTGTAGACGAAAGGTGAACGGTTGACAGTATATTTCTTTATTTCAGTCGGTAGAGGCACAGGTCCTACAACCTTAGCGTCATGACGCATAGCTGTATCTATTATCTGCTTTACAGATATGTCCAATATCTTGTACTCATAAGCTTTTACCCTTATGCGCAACTTAGATATAGGTTCTTCTTTTTTAGGAGAAGCCTTTTTACTTGTTTTCTTTTTTAATGTGCTTACTGTCATATACTGAATTTTGTAATTAAAAGATTGAAAGATTGAAAGATTAATTTTTCAATTTTCAATTTTTTAATGGACTAGGCTACAATCTTCGTCACCACTCCAGCACCCACTGTCTTACCCCCTTCACGAATAGCAAATCTCTGTTGGCTCTCAAGAGCTACAGGTGCAACGAGCTTCACTTTGAAGGTTACAGTATCCCCCGGCATTACCATTTCTACTCCTTCCGCAAGAGTTACTTCTCCCGTCACATCTGTGGTGCGAATGTAGAATTGTGGTTTATAGCCAGAGAAGAATGGGGTATGTCTACCGCCTTCTTCTTTCTTGAGGATATAGACTTCGGCTTCAAAATCAGTGTGCGGAGTCACACTACCTGGCTTAGCGATAACCTGACCTCTGTGTACATCTTCTTTCTTAAGGCCACGCAAAAGTATACCAGCATTGTCACCAGCCATTCCTTCCTGAAGTTGCTTGTTAAACATTTCTATTCCGGTGATTGTTGTCTTTTGAGCATCTTTTAGGCCTATTACTTCTATTTCTTCACCAACCTTAGCTATGCCTCTTTCTATTTTACCCGTTACCACTGTGCCTCTGCCTTCAATTGAGAATATGTCTTCAACTGGCATAAGAAAAGGCTTTTCAATGTCTCTAACAGGATTTGGTAGATATGTGTCAAGAGTATTTATAAGCTCCAATACTTTCTGTGCCCATTCGTCGTTTACATCCTTAGCTTCTAGAGCCTTCAAGCCAGAGCCACGGATTATAGGCGTATTTGCTCCGTCATACTGGTTTTTAGTAAGTAGATCTCTGATCTCTTCTTCCACAAGATCTATCATGTCCTTGTCCGGTACCATATCGCATTTATTTAGAAATACTATTATTTTTGGTACCCCTACTTGGCGAGCAAGGAGAACATGCTCTCTTGTCTGTGGCATAGCGCCATCAGTAGCTGCCACCACAAGCACAGCGCCATCCATTTGAGCTGCACCAGTAATCATGTTTTTGATGTAGTCGGCGTGACCAGGGGCATCTATGTGAGCATAGTGCCTACCAGGAGTCCAGTACTCGCTGTGGTGCAAGGCAATGGTTATGCCTCTAGCTTTTTCTTCTGGAGCATTGTCTATCTTATCTACTTCTTCCACCCTAGCCCCATAACCCTTATCCTTATTCATATCAAGCACATGTAGAATACTCGCGGTCAAAGTAGTTTTGCCGTGGTCCACATGGCCTATTGTGCCTACATTTACATGAGGCTTACTGCGATCAAAAGTTTCTGCCATATTTTTGTAATTAAATGTTTATTATTAATTCTAAAATTTTCAGGCGAAGCAAAACCCGCCCTTTATTTATCAATAAACTCTATAATATCAAACTCGCCAAAATCACGCAAGGGTAAAGGTAAACACAAAGATCAGGGGCCAGATTTAGGCAAATATGCTGGAAGTAGCTCGCTTTAGGCGAGCCATCTCATCGGTCACTATGTCTTTGAAGCCGGGTGCACGATTGCGTAGAAAAGCTATGACTTTCTGATAATCTTCCCCTGCATCATTCAAAAGCTCATCAAATTCGCTCATGGCACTCTCATCCATTTTCTTCAGTGCTCTTTCTATTACCGATTCAAAAAGCATATTACCTATGCGTTCTATAAACTTCTCTTGTTCTTCTGTCGCCATCTGCGCTAGACCGAAATCTTGGATTATTCTTTTTTTAAGTTCATCATTCATTTGGTTTAATATACTTTATTTATTATTTTTACTATTTAGCCAGCTTCAATCTAAACCCTCCCAATCTCCTTATATAGGCCTCCATACTTTCTCTATCAAAAGGTTTTATCTCTACACCCATTGAACCAGATGCTTTGGTGAGGGTTTCTACTTCTTGTTTCAAACCATTGATTCCCTCCACCAAATTCCTGTGTTCTGCCGATACCTGGAGGCTTGCTATAACATTTTTAGGTAAATCAGAATTTTCCGGGTGGTTATAATAGTCTAATACTTTATTTGCCGGAAGTCCTGCCACTTCTCCCCACTCTTTCGTAGCGATCCCATGAGTCTTTATACCTCCAAACAAACTTTTCTTGGCATATATACCATCTATGGCAGCTTGAAAGCTTCTTTCCACCTCAAGTGCAGGTACAGAATCCCCCGCCATTGTTCTAAGTGGTGTACTTTGTGGTGCATTTTGTAGCGTATTTTGTGGTGCATTTTTTTCAAGCTCTAAAAGCCTTGCTTTGTGTTCTTCTATCTCTTTTCTTAAACTATCTGGATCAGATATATCTGTCTCTGGAATAGCAACGAGGTTCGACAACTCTCTTGCTTCTACCACTTTCTCGCCAAAATACTCCCTAGCCAAAATGCCTGTTTCTGGTTTATCTACTTTACCTACTTTTGTATCTAGTATTTCTGTTACTTGACCACTACCGCTTATTATTGGCACATCAGCATTTGCTGGATCATTTACCCAAGCTTCTATCTTTGCGTTATTTGCCAAAAAATTTTTTATTTTTGGCTCCGGAAGTTTATTCGCGTCTTCTAGTAGCTGATCAAATTCATTTCTATCTCCAAAAGTAGCCATTTTAGAGAAATCTATTTTATCGCCAACTTTTACTCCTCCATCCTTGCCCAAACCATAAGCTTCTGGATCCTCTAGAGCTTCGTTTGTAAGCATAGATATAACATAGGTTTTTTTGGCTACAACTTCTTCTGATGTACCACTGAGGGATTTAAATTTCTCGTCATTTTCTAGTACTTTCCCCAAAAGTTCCCACACAGAATCCCCTGCTTTCACTTCCATCTTCAAAACTGCTGGGTCTTTAAAAACCGTTTCTACGGGTTCTGCTGGTTTTGTCTCAGAAAGCTCTTCTGGATTCGCAGGAGATAAATCTTTTTCTGTCTCTGGCTGTTTCTTCTCTAGATTATTATCTAGAGGCATACCATAACCATCAGCGATAAGGCCAGAAAAAGCACCGGCATTTGATCCATTGGATAAAGGTCTGACTCTCATACCCAAAGCTGTTCGTCTTTCATCTAGGGTAAGATTGTTTTCTACAGAACCAAAATGTGGAATGCCTCTAGAGAGTTTGGTTATACTGCTATGTGTACTGTTTGGATTTTCTTGATTATTTTCAGTGTCTAAATCTTGTGCTAAATTATCGAACACCCCAAATTTTAAAGGCCTGTTTAAACCCAAATACCAATCATTCAGATGAGTTTCTACTACCTCCCTCTTTTTTATTTCTGGAGAGGGCCCATCTGTATTTTCAGGCAACAAAGATATTTCATCTCTTTGCCCCCACTCTCTTTGCCTATCGAGACTCCAGTTTTCAAATCCAATCGGGCGATTTTGATTATTTTTATTACTTAGTTGAACATCCATAAATCAAATTATAGCTTGCCTGCAATAAAACAACAATTTGACAGGGAGAACAGCCTGTGTATAATAGGAGTTAATACTGAATGATTGATGCGTCCGCCTCCCAGCGGATTTTTTCTTTCAAATTCGTATTGAATTTTCGTAGCATTTCGTAATTATTCGCATAATTTTCGTATCATCATGTTTGATCTCAAAGTTATAAATTCGGTTTTGGACCAGCTTGAAGAGGAGCGCGGTATCCCAAAAGAAAAAGTGGTGGAGGCCATAGAGCTGGCTCTTGCCACTGCTTATAAGAAAGAGTACGGCAAGCGCGGACAAATAATCCGAGCTAAGTTTGATATGCATTCCGGTAGCGTGGAAATGGAACAAGTGAAGGTGGTTGTAAGTAAAGACCAGGTTTTTATGGATAAGGAATCTTTGACCGAGGCTCTCTCTAAAGCAGAAGAGACAGACGACGAGCGAGTCCTTTTTAACCCCGAACATCATATCCTTATAGAAGACGCTCAGAAAATAAAGAAGGGAGCGATAGCCGGAGATGAAATAATCTTCCCTATAGAATCAAAAGGTGATTATGGTCGTATAGCGAGCCAGACAGCTAAACAAGTTATAATCCAAAAGATCAGAGAGGCGGAGAGAAGCTCAGTTTTGAAAGAATTCGGGGCAAGAGAAGGAGAGATAATTACCGGTTCAGTCCAAAGAATTGAGAGAGGCAGCATATTTGTAGATGTCGGACGAGCCGTAGGCATACTTTCATATGAAGAACAGATACCAGGGGAAAGATACAGCCAAGGAGAGCGGGTCAGAGCCTATCTTTATAGAGTAGAAGATGGGCCAAAAGGAGTGACCCTTCGCCTATCACGCTCTCATCCAAGATTCTTAGTAAAACTCTTCCAGAGCGAAGCCCCAGAGCTTGCGAACAACACTATAGAAATAAAAGCGGTAGCCAGAGAGGCTGGCAGTAGATCCAAAGTAGCTGTAGCCACCAACGATCCTTATATAGACCCAGTAGGTTCCTTGGTTGGTCAACGCGGAGTGAGAGTGGCTACGGTCACCAGTGAACTTGGGGGTGAAAAGATAGACATCATAGAGTGGTCAGAGGACTCAAAGACTTTTATTGAAGACGCTCTTGCCCCAGCTAAAATAGTTTCTGTAGATATAGACGAGGTCAGCCGTCAGGCAAAGGTGGTGGTAGCTGAAGATCAACAATCTCTCGCCATAGGCAAAGGCGGTCAAAATGTACGCTTAGCAGCCAAGCTCACCGGTTGGCGTATAGACATAAGCTCCGTCAAAGGCGAAGAGCTTGGTAGCGCCGAAGGAGAAACGGCAAGTGAATAATCTTTTCCTTGCTTTAAGTCTAAAAATCCATTATTCTTAATCCATTATTCTTTATTCTTAATTCAAATGAATCTATGGCATGAGGTAGAGCCGGGGACTAAGGAAAAAATGAACGTTATAATAGAGATAGGTAAAGGCTCAAAAAATAAATACGAGGTAGACAAAAAGACTGGCCTTATAGCTTTGGATAGAGCTTCGCATACGGCTCAGGATTTTCCTTTTGATTACGGTTTTGTACCCCAGAGCCTTTGGCACGACAACGATCCATTGGATGTGATCGTGCTTACCACATTCCCCCTTTTACCGGGTGTACTTGTGCGGGCTAGACCAATAGCTATAATGCACATGATAGACGGCGGTGAAGGAGATGATAAAATAATAGCAGTACCCTGTGATGATCCTCGTTGGGATGCTACCAAAGACCTTGAGGATGTGAACAAACACACCTTGAAAGAAATGGAACATTTCTATTCCACTTACAAAAAGCTTCAAAACAAAGAGGTTCAGGTAAATGGATTTGAGGGTAAATCAGAGGCGGAAAAAGCCTTTGAAGAAGGGTTGAGAATTTATAAAAATAAGTTTAATAAATAAAAATGAAATCTAAAAAAATAATTTTGATAGGAAGTTTGGTGGCTCTCAGCTTTTTGCCTATTGCTTCTATTGCAGAAGAAACGGCGAATACCAGTACCACTACTGTAAGAGAAAAAAGAGAGACTATACGAGACAACATTGAGGAAAGAAGAGAAGGGATCAAAAATTCTATGGAAGAGAGGAGAGAAGCTGTAAAAACTCAAGTTTTGGAGAGACTCCAAAAATTTGGAGATAAGATGGTAGAAAGATTCAACGCCGCCATAGAAAGATTGGAAACCTTAGCTACAAGAATACAATCTCGCATAGACAAGCTTGTTGCCGAAGGCCTAGACATGAGCGAAGCACAAGACAAGCTAGATAAAGCAGAAATAAAGATTACAGAGGCGAAAACAAGTGTAGCGACCATAGCTCCCAAAATAACAGAAGTAATAAATGGCGATACAAGAGCTCTTTATCCAGAGCTTAAAGAACTTGTTAAGGATGTGAAGGAAGATATCAAAGAGGCTCATAAAGCTCTGGTTGAAGTTATAAAAAGCATAAAGCCCGGACAGATGCGATCAGATGAGAAAAAAGCTGAAAACCAAAATAAAAATGAGAATGAAAACGAACAAGAAAATACGAATTAAATCCTAAAATTAAAAGATAAAAAAATAAAAAAATGGACAACGTAAATATGAACCAAATGCCTCCGATAGTCTCTGAACCCCCAAAGAAAAGTCTACTTCCTATGATAATAGCTGTGGTCATTCTAGCCATCATAATAATCGGCGGACTTTATGTTCTAAAATCAAAAGTCTCGCAAGAAATTCCTGTCACAGAAACTAAAGACGCGGTGACAGATTCTCTTATGGCCCAAAGTGGCGCAGATGATCTAAACTCTATAGAAAAAGATTTGAATGCTGAGACTTTTGATAACTTAGACCAAGGCGCGAGTGTTATAGAAGCAGAGTTGCAATAATTACCCTAATTCTCTAGTGTACACATTCTGACAATGCATTACGATGTAAAAGTAAATAGGCTTCCAAAATCGGAAGTAGAGATTTTAGTTTCTCTACCCAAAGAAGAATTGGACAGCGCCTCACAAAAAGCCCTGAAACAATTCTCCCTAAATCTAGAGATAGATGGTTTTCGCAAAGGCAATGTACCAGAAAACATAGTTCTGCAGAAAATTGGAGAGAGAGCCTTGCTAGAAGAAGCTTCAAATATCTGCTTGTCTCTACACTATTCTCTAATTATAGAACAAGAAAAACTAGACACTCTGGGTAGGCCTCAAATATCCGTAACCAAACTAGCCTTTGGTAACCCGTTTGAGTTTAAAATCCGTGTAGCTTTGGTGCCGGATTTCAAATTGCCAGATTATAAATCAATCGCAAAGACACAAATCACAAACCAAGAGGCGGAGGAGCTAAAAGCGAGCGAGAAAGAAGTGGATGATATACTACTCCAGATTCGTAAGAACAAAGCTCACATAGATTGGCACAAAGCAAATGGGGAGACCGACCATCACAACCATCAAGAATTGGAGGATGAGAAAAATCTGCCAAAACTAGATGATGAGTTTGCACAACAGGCTGGCAATTTCAAAAATTTAGATGAATTAAAAGAAAAAATAAAAGAGAATATAATAAATGAGAAAAAAGCTCGGGAGATAGAGAAAAAAAGAGCTAAAATCATAGAGGCTTTGCTAAAAACTGTGTCCATCGATCTGCCAGATATATTGGTTGCGAGTGAAACAGAAAAATCTCTGGCTCAATTCAAAGACGATATCGTGCGCATGAGTGGCACATTTGAGGCATACCTGAAGCATACAAATAAAACTGAGGACGATTTGCGCAGAGATCTGCTGGAGAATAGTGAAAGACGCGCCAAAACCCAGCTCATATTCAACAAAATAGCAGAAGCAGAAAAAATAGAACCAAATAAAGAAATCTTGGAACAAGAGGTAAAAAATATACTAGAGCATTACAAAGATGCTAGTGAAGAAAATGCCCGTATTTATGTAGCTACACAACTCATCAATCAAGAAGTGTTGCGGCTGTTAGAGCAACAATAGCTGCAGTTTCGGCTCTTAACGTTAGTCTACCCAGACTTAATATTTCAATCTTTAAATCTTTAAATCTTTCAATTTCCTTAGGAGACCAGCCCCCTTCAGGACCGATAAATAAAGAAGCGGGATTAGTATTATGTATTATGGGACATGGAAAAGGTTCACCCGAAAAATCAAAAACGATTACGTCCTGTCCTGCTACCTTAACCCATTCCCCTAATTCCATAACCCCTACAAGCTCTGGTACATCCGCCCTCCCACACTGTTCGCTCGCTTCTATAGCAATTCTGCGAGCCCTTTCAATGTTAAATCCTTTTTTTTCACTTCGCTCGGACACAATTGGCACTATTTTAGAAACTCCAAGTTCGGTCGCTTTCTCCACCACCCATTCCATTTTATCTTTCTTTATAAGCGATTGATAAAGAGTAATTTCTCGCCCCAAGCCCGTAGAAGAATCTTTCGGTATAATCCCCCGCCTTTCCCTCACCAACCTCACTTCAGAAACTTGATTGTTCAATTTTTCAATTACTGCATCGTATTCTTGCCCACTACCGTCAAAAAGTACAACTTCACTCCCCACATTATATCTAAAAACATCTCGCCATTGATGAATAAGCCTCTCATCTTTTATGAGCATTTTAGTTTTATCTATTTTAGAGTCCGTAAAAAACCTATGCAAACGCATAATATTATGCTAACATATTGCGCATGACTATTTTAGTCCCTACAGTTATAGAGAAAACCCATCAGGGCGAGAGAGCCTATGATATATATTCGCGCCTGTTAAAAGAGAGGATTATTTTTATTGGTGGCCCCATAGATGACATGGTAGCCAATATTACCATTGCCCAATTGCTTTTCTTGCAGTCTGAGGACAACAAAAAAGATATTTCGCTCTACATCAATTCGCCCGGTGGCTACATCCACTCCGGCCTGGCCATCTTAGACACCATGAACTTCGTCAAGCCCGATATCCAGACTATCTGTGTCGGCATCGCTGCCTCTATGGCTTCCGTTCTGCTTTCAGCTGGCGCCAAAGGCAAGCGCTTCATGCTCCCAAATTCGGAAGTGATGATCCATCAGCCACACGGCGGTAGCGAAGGCCAAGCGGCTGATATAGAGATCAGCGCCAAACACATCTTGAAACAACGCGATCTTTTGAACAAAATATTAGCCAAAAATACTGGTCAGCCACTCGCTAAGGTAGAGAAGGATGTAGACCGCGACTTCTTTATGACTGCGGAGGAAGCCAAAAAATACGGCATTGTAGACAAAATTCTCTAATTAGTTTATACTCTGGGTATTACAATTAAATTCAAACGATTTACTTCCAGAAAAGCTCGTTTTTGAGATAAAAATCCATGAAGATACCCATATTTCTTATGATTTCAACAAAATCCGTCAAAAACACCCAGAAACACTCCTGGGAGAAAATCGCCCATTAAAACATGTCATTAAAATTAGCTATGCTGTTTGCCGCCTTAGCGGCCTTTGTTGGTATAGGATTTGGATATTTTCTTAGATGGATAATCTCGCTCGGTCAAAGAGGGAGCGTGGAGCTACGTATAAAGCAGATGGAGTTGCATGCCAAAGAAGAAGCCAAGCGAATAATAGAAGAGTCGGAAAAGAAGGCTGAAGAAAATTTAAACGCAGTCAGGGTGGAATTAAAAGAGAGAGAGGATAAGGTGCAAAAGACAGAAGATAGGCTTATAAAGAAGGAGGAGTTTTTAGATAAACGCCAAGTGGATATAGACAAGGAAGTAGAGCAGGTAAAAGAAAAGGTCTCAGAAGTCAAACTTATAAAAGATCGCGCAGAAAGTTTGGAAAAACAACGTATAGATGAATTGCAAAAGATAAGTCGTCTGAATACAGAGGAAGCAAAAGATATCCTGATAAAAGAAGTGGAGCGCAAATTCGAAGAAGATTTGATCGTTAGAATACAAAAACTAGAAAATCAAAATACCGAGCGTATAGAGAATAAAGCAAAAAGCATACTCACTACCTCTATACACAGGTTTGCAAATTCTGTATCTTCAGATGTATTTTCCACTAGTGTTTCCATTCCTTCGGACGAAATAAAAGGTAAAATAATAGGTAAAGAAGGCAGAAACATAAAAGCCTTTGAGAGAGCTTCTGGGGTAGAGGTGATAGTGGACGATACTCCCGGAGTGATCACTCTTTCAGCCCACGATCCAGTTCGCAGACAAGTAGCTAAAGTAGCTCTAGAAAATCTCATTAGCGATGGCCGTATTCAACCAGCAAAGATTGAGGAGATGGTAGAAAAAGCTAAGCAAGAAATCGGTAAAATAATGAAAGAAAGGGGAGAAGCTGCTGCCTATGAATGCGGAGTATTCAACCTAGATCCACGCATTATAGGTATCCTGGGGAGACTGCACTTCAGAACATCGTATGGGCAGAATGTCTTGCAACATTCTATAGAAATGTCGCATATCGCTGGTATGATAGCCGCTGAAATAGGCGCCAATGTAAACATAGCCAAAGCCGGTGCTTTACTCCACGACATAGGCAAAGCTGTAGATCATGAAATACAGGGTACTCATGTAGAAATTGGTAGAAGAATTCTCCAAAAATTCGGAGCTGATCCTCTTATAGTAAAAGCTATGGAAGCTCATCATGGCGAATATCCCTACGAGACATTGGAATCCTACATAGTCCAAGCCGCAGATGCCATATCTGGAGCAAGACCGGGCGCTAGGCGCGACACAGTGGAGAATTATCTAAAGAGACTCTCCGAGCTAGAGTCTATAGCTACTTCATTCAAGGGAGTAGAGAAAGCTTATGCTCTACAAGCAGGACGCGAAATCAGAGTCTTTGTCACACCACAAGCCGTGAGTGATTTGGAGACTCGCAACATAGCTCGCGAGATAGCCTTGCGTATAGAAAACGAACTCAAATATCCGGGTGAAATAAAAATACTAGTTATTCGCGAATCTCGCACCATAGAATTCGCTAGGTAAGTAAATATGCTTTACCAAGTTCGGGGTAGATGGCGTCCGTGTCTAAGTAGTCTCTTATGCGTTGAGTAAGGAAGAGTGAGGATTTCGGCTCTCCTAGTACTACAAAAACTTTCAACCTGTGTGTTTTTCTCCCCTCTCCTAATTCTAGGAGAGGGGTCGGGGGTGAGGTTATCTCCTCGACAAACTCCAAAAGATGGTCCGAATCTTTATGAGCGCTGTAGCCTTGCACTTTTTCTATTTTTGCTCTTACTTTTATTTTCTCAGCTTTCCTGTTTTGGAATATTTCTATATTATCTACCCCATCTTCTAGCTTTCTACCCAAAGTACCCACGGGTTGATAGCCAACAAGGATAAGAGTATTTAGGGAATCGCCCAGCATCCTGGCTTCATGCTCCAACACTCTCCCCCCTTCAGACATACCACTACCAGCTATAATGATTTTCGGATTTGATGTATTTTGTATGGCAGTACTTTCTCTGTACGAATGTATGATATGGAGTTTGGGAAAATCAAAGATATTGTCCCCTGCTTTTATTTCTTGTTGGATTTTGTCATTAAAGAGGTGGGTGGAATCTTTATAAATTTCAGCCACTTTTTCCGCTAAGGGAGAATCCAAAAATACGGGGACACTTGGCACTTCTCCATCTTCTACCATATTGTTCAATTCATACAAAATACTCTGTGCCCTATCTACAGCAAATGTCGGTATTACTATCTCCCCACCTCTACGTATAGCCTCATTTATTATCTTTTTCAATTTTTCCCTTCTTTCTTCTTTGCTTTCATGGTTCCTATCACCATAGACACTCTCCATTACAAGATAATCTGCATTATTTATTGTCTCGGTGTCTTTAAGCAAAAGAGAAGGTGAGTTGCCAAGATCTCCAGTAAATACTATTTTTTTACCTGCGATTTCTATTTCCACCATACTAGAACCAAGTATGTGCCCTGCGTCTCTAAAGACTACCTTCCATCCATTCCCATTCTCAAAAACCTGACCATAATCTTTTGTTTGCCACATACTGATCGCTTTTTTGATATCTTCTTCACCATACATATCGTGGATCTCGCCATTTTTTCTTTCATTATTCATCATGATTTTATAAGCATCATAAAGAAGAAGTTCAGATATGGATTTAGTTTCTGGAGTAGAGTATATAGTGCCTCTAAAACCGGCTTTGATTAGTTTTGGTATTCTGCCTATATGATCTATGTGGGCGTGAGTAACAAATAAATCACTTATTTTATTTGGATCATATGGAAAAGAGGCGCTGTTGAAATTATTCGCCTCTTTTACACCCTGAAGAAGCCCGCAATCAATTAATACCTTATGCCCTTCTTGCTCCAACAAAAAATTAGCCCCGGTCGTAGTGCCCACTCCTCCAAAGAAAAAAAGTTTTGGTGCCATAAAGTTATTTTATCTCTTTAAAATAAGCATAGAGACTAGCAAAGAGTGCCCCCAGGAAATCCATAATAAAATCTAGAAGAAGATCTGGCTTATATTCTTCTTTCCTCAATTCTGCTTCTCCTAAAATCAATTCGTATATTTCCCAAGCTACACCTATGAATACAACGCTTACAATTGATAGCAAAATAAAATGCTTCAAGCCCCTTTTTGCAGGCGCAAACAGGCCAGAATAAAAGTAGAGCCATAAAAAAAATATACCGACAGTAGCTCCCCCCAAAAAATGCATCACAGAATCGAACGGTCTCACAGTCCAATACCAATTATTTATAGTTGCAAAATAGTTGAGAATGCCCAACCAAATAAGTAGAACGAAAAATTCTTTGAATAATTTTTGTTTAAACACGATTCTATTTTAACACAACACCCCGCTAAACGGGGTTCTGTGTAGAGTCGCTCGGAATAATTCCCTAATTGAAAAATATTAGGTGGGTGGCCTCGATCTCGACTTTATATCGAAAAAAGTTAGCCTCCCTGAATATGTGCAACTTAGAAAATACCGAGCGACTCTGCTTACAATTATATTCCTATTCCAATATTCCGTCCAAGTTGACGTCGTATAAAATCTGTTCTTGAACGAGGCGGTAATTAATAAGCTCTTTTAAAGAGAACCAATGATTAATTTCCTTTTCTGCCTCTAGAATAGAGCTAGAAGCGTGTATCAAGTTTCTGATAGAGCGCTGATCAGGGTCAGACATACTATAAGAATCCAGTACGAAATCGCCTCTTATAGTACCTACATCAGAAGTTCTCGGTTCAGTAGAGCCAGTAATCTTACGCACGATATCCACTGCGTGCGCCCCTTGCCAGACCATAGCTATCACTGGTCCGCTAGACATATAATTTCTCAATTTATCCAAAACAACGCGTGTTATTTCAAATGGATCGGTAGAAGGGAGTTGCTCACCTCTTTCAAGAGCGGCTTTTATTCTTTTCTCACCTGTTTCTCGTCGCCAATTTGGGTCCAAACTATAATGCTGTTCTACAAAATCGGGATCTGGTACAAACATTTTTATACCAACCATCTTCAGGCCAACTCTCTCATATCTTTTTATTATCTCTCCCACAAGAGATCTCTGCACCCCATCAGGCTTTACAACAACAAGCGTTCTTTCTTCTTTTGGATGAGACATGGTGAATCTAAAACTTATTCCGTGAGTACTATTATACCAGATTTTGTAACCGCTACTGTGTGTTCAAAGTGAGCAGAGAGCGATTTGTCGCGAGTAACATATGTATAGCCATCCGAAAGCCTTTTTATCTCTCTACTACCTAGGCTAAACATGGGTTCTATAGCAAGTACCATCCCCGGACGAAGCTCTGAGCCTTCACCCCGCTCCGCTTTATTGGGCACAAAAGGTTCTTCATGTACATCATACCCCACACCATGGCCAGACAGCCCTTCTACAATGCCAAAATCATACTTTACCGCCACTTCCATAATAGCTGCCCCTATATCGCCTATATGGCCTCTTACACGCATAGCTTTTATGCCTTTTTCTAAAGCCTCCTTTGTTGCTTGAATTAATTTTATCGCTTCTTCACTGATTTTTCCGACTGGTACTGTGATGGCCGCGTCCGTAATCATTGGTTTTACTTGTGGTGAGTTTGTCGAACCATAAGTAAGACCAAGATCCAAGGTTACAATGTCTCCTTCAAATAAAACATTTTCGCTCGGTATTCCATGAACTATTTCTTCATTTATAGACACACAAAGAGAGGCTGGGTATGGCCTCTTGGCATCTTTGGGCCTGTATCCCAAAAAAGAGGCGGTACAGAGAGCTTCGTCTATCAGATGTTCCGCGTAATCATTCAGCTCTTGAGTCTTCACCCCCGGTCGTACTTTTTTCGCCACCTCCTTTAAAATCCTAGCGTGTATTCTACCCCCTTCTTTCATAACCTCTATTTCCTCTTCTGTTTTATATCTAATCATAATTCTATTTTACTCAAAATTTCTTGGTGGACTTCTTCTATGGATTGTTCGCCGTTTATTTCTAAAAATTTATAGTACGGAATTTTTTTGAAATGCTCCAAGTTAGGCTTTACACTGTTTTTGAACCACTCCATTCTTCTTTTGATTTCTTGAGCTTTATCGTCCATCCTACCTCGCTCTTCTAGCCTTTCTGTAGCCCATTCTGGTGATACATTGAGAGATATTATGGTCGGTTCCTGCCTACCATAAAACTGCAAAGCCGTGTCTAATATCCAAGCTTCGTGAAGCTTTCTTGATATACCGTCTATCACCAGGTGCTCATCTCCCGTTATATTATCCACAAAAAACTGCGCCCATATCCATATGGGCAAAAATTCTGGCATAAGGCCACCGCTCTCAATAACCTCTTTGGTCTTTCGGGCACTAAAAGAATTTTCTTTGGCAAACTCTCTTAGCTTACCACCAGTTTCCAAATATAATACTTTTTTAGAAGGATCGGTTTTTTCTAACTTTTCTATTACAAGCCTTGCTTGAGTGCCTTTGCCAGACCCCGATGGTCCAAAAAATATAAAAGTTTGGGGTTGCATATTTTTATACTATCACAAATAAAAAATTAGTTCGTTTGCCCTGCCTCTCCTTCGCAAGGAGAGGCCGAGGACTAGTCCCTGGTGAGGTCTAGCATTAGTATTCTCGAGCAGATATTTGAGCCCCTATCTTCTTTATAAAATCTATAACTACTGCGACCACGATGAGGAGCCCCGTACCACCTATAGCCACAGCGCTTATACCAGTAACCACCTGTATTATAAGGGGTAATACAGCTATAAGCCCTAAAAACAAAGCTCCGACTGCAGTCAACCTAAAAAGAGTTTTGGCTATAAATTCAGAGGTGGAAGTACCCGGTCTCACCCCCGGTATAAAAGCCCCTCCTCTCTGTAAATTTTTAGATATAGAATCTGGATCAAAAGTAATCGCTGTATAGAAATAAGTAAAGAGAAAAACTAGCAAGAAATAAGCCACCGCATAAAATATCTGATTGGTGAGTAAGCTGAGCACAAAAGCAGAAGCTTTTTGAATGAACGCGTTGTTTATATTTACCAAAAACTGAGCGATCATCTGTGGGAAAAGTAGTATAGAGAGAGCGAAGATTATAGGTATCACCCCAGCTTGGTTGACTCGCAAAGGCAAGTACGTAGAGACACCTCCATACATTTTATTACCGCGCACTTGTTTGGCATAAGTTATGGGGATCGGCCTCTCAGCTTCTGTAATTACCACTATTCCCCAAACAACCAAAAGTGCCGCTACCAAAAAGCCTAGATAAGATGGTATTTGGCTTGGTTCAAAAGTTAATAGAAGTCTAGTTACAGAACCCGGCAAAGCAGACACGATACCAGCGAATATTATTATAGATACGCCATTGCCTATACCGAATTCACTGACCAGCTCACCGAGCCACATGAGAAGCAAAGAACCGGCCGCTATAACCACTAGGTTCGTCATGGATTCAAACAATGGCAATTTCGCCAATACCCCCTGATTTTGAAGCAGAGCCATAAAACCAAACCCCTGTATAAAAGCTAGAGGTACGGCAAGCAGTCTTGAATACTGACTAAACTTTCTCCTTCCAGCTTCTCCATTTTCCTGATACATCTCTTTCAGTTTGGGAAACATAACTGTAAGAAGTTGCATTATTATAGAACCCGTAATGTAGGGGCCAACACCAAGCATGATTATAGAAAGGTTGGAAAGACCGCCACCAGAAAATATATTGAGTAAACCAAAAAAATCATTGCCAGAAAGAAACTGTTCCAAACGTATAGGGTCTATGCCCGGTATAGGTATTATAGAAAGCGCTCTAAAGATAGCCAAAATAAGCATCGTAAAAACAATTCTCCTTCTTAGAGCTGCGTCGCCAAAGATGAGTTTTAACTTATGAACAAGATTCATATTTATTAGATTATACCACTTTACCGCCCGCCATTTCTATACTATTTCTAGCGCTTTTGGAGATCGCGAGCTTCTCTATAGTTAGAGCTTTTTTGATCGATCCGCCCAGCACCTTCACTTTGTTTGTTTTACCACTCAAGGTGCTTATAAGACCTTTTGCCAAAAGAGAAGCTGAGCTCACAGTGTCGCCAGATCCAAAATTCGTATCTAAAGCAGATAGGCTAATAGGTGTATAGTCTTGCTTTCTAGATTTGAGATAGTTCTTGCCGCGCCCTCGGAGTTTTGGCAACCTCTTTATGAAATCGCGCATTTCTGGTCTTTTCTTTCTACCAGACCGAGCATTCTGTCCTTTGGTACCACGGCCAGAAGTTTTGCCTCTAGTACCGCCTCTTCCTACTTGTTTGGCTTTTCTGTTTGCTTTATTTCTTTTTAAATTATGCGTTTGCATCGTAATAAGTTAATTCATTGAATCTTTAAACTTTTTAATCTCAGAAGAGCTTTTATAGTAGCTTTGGCTATATTTAATTTGTTTTTTGATCTAGAGAGTATTTTTGCCGATACCTCTTTCACCCCAGCAAGTTCAAGGATAGTCCTAAGAGAGCTCCCAGCTACCACTCCCTTACCAGGAGCGGGCATGATAACCACTCTAGCACTGGAATATTTAGCTTCCACAGGATGACTTATAGAATTATTTTTCAAAGCAATGGTAACGAGCGATTTCTTTGCACTCCTCACGGCTTTATCTACTGCAACAGCAGTATCTCCAGCTTTGCCTAGACCTACTCCCACCCGACCCTTCTTGTCCCCTATCGCTATAGCAACACTAAAACTAAACCTTCTTCCGCCAGCTACCACACGAGTAACTCTTCTAACGCTCAAAGTTTTCTGATCAAATTCCTGCCTAGCCCTTTCTGGTCTTCTAGAAGCCTTGCGATCATTTCTCTTTCTTTCATTTTTTTTGTAAAGAGGAATACTTGGCGCCTCTACTCGCACTGGGTTTGGCTGGGTCGATCCCAAATCTACCACTTCTTTTGGTATGTTTGCTTCAATATTATTTTCTATATTTTCTTCTTTCATAAGATTTAAAATTTTAAACCAGCCTTTCTTGCTCCAGAGGCCACCGCTTCTACAGAGCCTGCGTATATATATCCACCTCTGTCAAAAACAGCATTGCTTACTTTTTTGGCTTTAGCACTTTCTCCTAAAGACAGGCCCACTTCTTCAGCTTTTTCTCTCATATTTTTACCTTTCATATTTCTAGAGTGTGCCGTAGCTATAGTATTAGCGTTACTATCGTCTATAAGTTGAGCCGATATATATTTGTTGGACTTAAAGACAGCCAGACGAGGCTTATCCTTCGTGCCAAACACTTTCGCTCTGATACGCTTTCTTCTTCTATCTCTCTTTTGTTGTTTGATTTTTGTATCCATAATCTTTCAATTTTTAGACCGACTTCTTGCCCTGCTTTCTCCTTATTATCTCTCCTTCGTATCTAAAACCTTTGCCTTTATAAGGTTCAGGCTTTTTCAGAGCTCGCACACTTGCTGCAAATTGATTTACTTTTTCCTTATCAAAACCTTTTACGGTTAAATTATTTTTTACCGCTTCTACAGACAAGCCTTCCTCTATATTCACCTCTACAGGATGGGAAAAGCCAAGCGCTAGTACAAGTTTATTGCCTTTTACTTCAGATTTATAGCCTACACCTTCAAGAATCAATTTCTTTTCAAAACCTTCGTTCACTCCTTTTACCATATTTTTTACATGAGCAGCCACCGTACCCCACAAAGCCTTTGTTTGATTATTTATTTTTTCTGGAACAAACTGAACCGTCTTGCCATCTGTCTCTATCTTTATAGAAGGGCCGAAATGGCGTGACAGAGTGCCTTTGGCACCTTTTACGGTCACAGTACCAGAAGACACCGAGATCTCTGTCTTTTCTGGTATGATTATTCCTTTTTTACCTATTCTACTCATTTTCTGTTCGTTATAATTCGTTATTTCGTATCTACCATATTGTAAAAAGTGTCTCTCCACCCAAATTTTCTTTCTTGGCTTCCATATCGGTCTTTATTCCTTTGGATGTAGAGAGTACAGATATACCGAAGCCTTTTCTGTAACTTCTTATCTTTTTTGCTTTTTCATACAATCGGCGAGATGGCTTGGATATTCTATGCACATCAGTTATTCGTGGATTACCAGCTTCGTCATATATAAGTTCTATTTCCAAAAGCTTAGTTTGTGGAGTCTTACCTTTTTGAGACACCTTGCCTATAAAACCTTTGGCGGACAAAATATCAGCAATCGCCATTTTCATTTTAGAAAACGGCATGGAAGTACTGGCTCTTTTAGCATAGCCAGCGTTTTTTATTCTTATTAAAAAGTCTGCGATTGGATCAGTCATTGTTTTTGCGAGGTAGTATCGATTGTTTAGTCCGATCCTTCGCTTTGCTCAGGATCTCGCTTCGCTCGACTTACCAAGACGATTTTTTAATTCCGGGTACCCTGCCTTCGTTGGCAAGTTCCCTAAAGCATATTCTACAAAGATCGAAGTCCCCCATATAGCCCCTTACTCTACCACATTTGAAGCAACGCTTAACTGCCCTACTACTGAATTTGGGCTTTTTGAGACTTCTTGCTATAACTGACTTCTTTGCCATCTTCCAAAATTATTAATAAATTCTAAATAAAAGCCCGTTTTCCCGGGACCTCCTTAAGCTAACAAATATTCTCTCTGGAGTCAACCTGTCGAGTATGATAGTCTAGATACTGTTGGAAGGGTGGCTGAGCGGTCGAAAGCAGCACACTGCTAATGTGTTGAGCCCGAAAGGGTTCCATGGGTTCGAATCCCATCCCTTCCGCAAGGATCCGCAAGGATAGTTTTGAATAACTATCCGCGTGGATCATCATTGCGTGAAGGAAGGGGTGAGAAAGCCGGAGCGCGACGGCGCGAGGCGAGGTAGCGCAAATTTTCAGCAGAAAATTATGCGTGGCTGAATCCCGTCCCTTCCATCTTCGCCTCGCCTAAGCTCCGCCTAGGAGTGGAGACGGGCTTCGCCAAGGTTATACGGACAAAGTCCGATGAACAGACAAAACAAAAACGGCCCCTTGGGGGCCGTTTTTGTAAGTAGAAAATTTAGAGAAGACTATTTTACAGCTTCTTTCAAAGCTTTAGCCGCTCTGAATTTGGGCACCTTCATAGCAGGCACCTGCACACTCGCGCCAGTACGAGGATTTCTAGCTGTTCTTGCGGCTCTTGCCTTGGTAGAAAAGATGCCAAGACCAGCTATAGATACTTCTCCCCCACTTTTCAAAGTATTGGTTATCTCACCAATAATTTTTTCTAAAACTTCTTCCGCTTGTACTTTAGTGCCACCTATTAAATTGTGGACACTGTTAGCCAAATCTGTTTTATTCATTTTTTTTAAGGTCCGCCATTTAAACGGACAAATTAAGCTAATAAAAACCCCCTTTTTAATTAATTCCTCCTGAAGCAAAGTATATATTAAGCTTTTTATAGCGCAATACCTTGACAGAAGTATTGTGGATAAGTGCAGTTAAGAAACTTTGGCTATAATTTTCCCAAAAGTATCCGGATTATGGCTAGCGATCTCACTTAGAACTTTCCTGTTTAACAAAATATTATTCTTTTTGAGTTTATCTATAAATTTTGAATACGAAAGACTGTTTTGATTCAAGACAGAGCTTATCCTTACATTCCAAAGGCGGCGCATATCACCCTTTTTGTCGCGACGATGAGCAAAAGCATAGGTGCCAGCATGAGATATGGCTTCATATGCTTGCTTTTCTTTTTTACTTCTACCAAAACGATAGCCTTTTACTTGCTTTAGTATATTTCTCCTAGTTTTTAGAGCGTTTTTGCCTTTCTTTACTCTAGCCATATAATTAGATTTAAATATTTAAAGATTGAAATTTACGCATTATTAAGATAACGGCCTCGGTTCTTGTTGGACATTTGTATTAAAACAGTTCCTCTCTTACGGAGAGTAGTTCTGGTCCTATTCTTAGCATTGAAGTGGTTTTGACCAATCTTTCTTGTAACCAATTTGCCATTTTTAGTAACCTTTATTCGCTTTAGATATGATTTGTTGCTTTTCATCCTGTAGTAGATTTTGACTATATTTACTAAATCACGATTCCGTAGGAGTTATAGTCAAAATTCACTACGGGATTCAATAGACACTCTATTTTGCACGTTCTATTACTGCTGTCAAGCCCTTAGGGCTCTTTTTGGGCTCTTCCGCTACGTTATAATCAGTAGAGATGAGGTTCAATATTCTCTCCATTCTCTCTTTTAAAAATTTCTGATCCATATACTTGATCCTACCAGGTAGAAACAAATCCACTCTCACCCTATGTCCTTCTTTAAGCCACTCGGAAGCTTTTTTAGCCTTCATATTGAGGTCGTTTTCTCCAGTTCCGACTTTCACTTGTATACTCTTCGTCTCCAAAGATTTGGCTTTTGATTTCAATTGTTTCTGCTTTTTGTTCTCTGCGTATAAGAATTTGCCATAATCCACTATCTTAGTTATTGGCGGAATACTATTTGGAGATATCTCAACTAAATCCAATCCGTACTCTTTAGATTTATCTAAAGCAAGAGCCAAAGATACCACGCCCATATTTTCTCCTTCTGGCCCCAAAAGCCTAACTTCTTGGGCTTTTATATAATTATTTATTCTGTGTTGAGTAGCCAAATAAAAAACTTATTCCTTATAATTAGAGCATTCTACCATTAAAAAGGATTTTTAGCACCTCTCACCTCAAAGTGAAGATGGTTGCCAGTCGCTTTGCCAGTTGCTCCTACATAGCCTATTATATCGCCCTGTTTTACCATATCTCCCACGGATACTAAGTTGGTCTTGTTGTGAGCATAGAGAGTTTGAGTGCCATTTGGGTGTTTTATAACTACATAGTTACCATAACCACCGTTCCAACTACCTGACCTAGAGATTATTACTTCGCCACTGGCAGAGGCAAATATTGGGGTACCAGAAGGAGCGGCTATGTCTACGCCATTATAGCCATGTATGCCCTGACTCCGTTTTCCTTGAACTACAGGCCTCATATAATAACCCTCAAATATCTTCAGAGAATTACCTCCTGCATTTCTTATACTGGTAATACTGTTTGAGGAAGGAGCGGTAGCCAATTCACCGTCTGGTATGATGAGGTTTTCACCCACCACCAGATCAGATTCAATATTATTATAAGAGATTATTTCTTTTTCATCAGCTTTGAATTTTTTTGCTATAGAAGTGACAGAGTCACCTTTTTTGATTGTATATTTTATACCTGAAATCGGAAGTATGACCAAGTTTTGTTCAGCTTTGAGAGTATTGGAGGTAAGATCATTGCCCCATTTTATAGTATTCACCGTCACCCCAAACATATTGGCAATTTCTGAAATAGTATCTCCCTCACGCACTACATACACACTTATTTGATCGCTCTCTCTGCTAGAATTCTCAATATCTAAAACACTCCCAGATGGTCCAGAAAGAGCGACCAAAGCGTTCCCATCTATCAGCCTTTCAAAATTAAAATTTTCATTTAGGGGTGAGGTATTGGCCACGAGGAGATGCATATTCTGAAGACTGCTTGCTTTGTTTATATTTTGTTCTATATTTTTGCCAAAAAAATTTGCGAATATACCAGCAGAAACAGAAATTGGCAATAGTAAAAATACAATAAGGTAAAGGAGCTTCCTCTTGGAGCTCGCAATCAAAACATACCTATTTTCTCCAAATATCCTTTTAAAATAAGTCTCAAAAGAATTTGGACTTTTATGATTTGTTAAAATAAGCCTTAAATTAATGCTAATCGGGTGTTTCCGACAATTTATGGCTCTATAGAGCCATTTCTTTATAGATCGTATGAACCTCTAGCGCGCCTATAATTGTAACAAACTAGGCTATCGGAGCAACTTGTAATCCACATTCAAAATTTCTGATATCATAACGAGATGCATTATTTAGAAGAGTTGAATGAGGCTCAAAGAAGAGCGGTAGAAAAAACAGAAGGCCCTCTTCTTATACTCGCCGGAGCTGGAGCTGGTAAAACCAAAACCATCACTCACAGGATTCTGCATCTCATCAAAAACGGAGTGGCTCCACAAAACATTTTGGCCGTCACCTTTACCAACAAAGCCGCGAGAGAGATGCACGAGCGTATAGAGAAGCTTATAACAGAAGACCTTAGTATAAATAAACCCGTGTCTATATTCAGTAAACCTTTTGTCTCTACTTTTCATGGGCTGGGAGCATTCATTATAAAAGAAAATTTTAGGGAAGTAGGTATAAAAAAGCACTTTAGTATCTACGACAAAGCTGATTCCAAGAGGATAGTCAAAGAATCCATGTTGAAAAATGGCTATAACCCGAAAGAGATCGACCCTGCTAAAATTCTTAGCATAATCTCGCGAGAAAAAGGCAACTTTGTAAGTCAAAAAGATTATTCTATAAATGCTGGCGGATATTTTGAAGATATTGTTTCTAGTGTATGGGAAGATTATGAAGAAAGTTTGAAAAAAGAAAATGCTTTGGATTTTGACGATCTTCTCCTTGTCTCGGCAAAACTTTTGGAAAAAGAAAGTGTAAGGAAAATATATATAGACAGATGGCACTATATACATATAGACGAGTACCAAGACACCAACAAAGTGCAATACAAAATGGCTCTGGCTCTAACCGGAGATAAGCAAAATATTTGCGTAGTGGGAGACGTGGATCAAAATATTTATAGCTGGCGTGGAGCAAACATAAAAAACATCCTCAACTTTGAAAAAGATTTCCCCAAAGCACAGACTATCCTTCTAGAAGAAAATTATCGCTCTACCCAAACCATTCTCGCCATAGCAAACAGAATCATAGAAAGAAACAAACACAGGCAAGAAAAGAAGCTTGTAACCCGCAATGCTCTCGGTGATAAGCTCGGTATCTTTGAGGCCCTGACCGAAAACCATGAAGCGCAATTTATAGTAGAAAAAGTAAAAGAGCTGCGGAGCAAAGGAGTGCCTCTTGCCGATATGGCGGTTCTCTATAGAGCCAATTTCCAATCAAGAGTTTTGGAAGAAGAATTTCTCACCGGTAATATAGAATATCATGTTTTGGGTACAAGATTCTTTGAACGAAAAGAGGTCAAGGATATATTGGCTTTCCTGCGTTATAGTTTCAATCCTGAAAGTATTTCTGACCTCAAAAGAATCATAAACGTACCACCTCGTGGTATAGGCAAAACCACTCTACTCAAGATAGTGGAAGGAAAAGAAGAGGATTTACCTCCCACCATGAAAATAAAAATGCATTACTTTAGAGAACTTTTGAGCAAAATAAAACACTTCGCTATCACAAATCTGCCATCAAAAACTATTACTTTTATAGCCGAAGAAACTGGTCTAAATAACAATTTAGACAAATCGGAAGAAGGCAAAGAAAGAATAGAAAATATAAAAGAGCTTTCTGTATTAGCCTCGCGATACAATTCCCTCCCCCTAGAAGAAGGTATAGAAAAACTGTTGGAAGATACTTCCCTCGCCTCCGATCAAGACAGCGACAAGAAAGAAAATCCGGGAGTAAGGCTGATGACAGTCCATGCCGCTAAAGGGTTGGAGTTTGGCTATGTCTTCATCACCGGATTAGAAGAAGGGCTTTTCCCTCACGACAGAAATAACGATGAAAATGTAAGTGAGGAGGAAGCAGAGGAAGAAAGGCGACTTTTTTATGTCGCCCTGACCAGAGCCAAGAAAAAAATCTTCCTTTCCTATGCCCAAAGCCGCACCATATTTGGCAGTCGCGGAAGCAACATCCCTTCAGAATTTCTTTTGGAGATTCCAGACGAATATTTGGAGCGCGAATTTCTGGATTACACCCCCAAACACAAACCTCTTTTGCATATAGAGTTTTAGACAAATTTATGCAAGAGCGGCTTTAGCCATTTGGATGGCAACGTCTCTTGTTTTGGCTACAGCAAAAAAGCCTGCTCGATGGCAAAAGATAGCTCCTTTTATTCCAGAAGCTTCTTCCAAAGCCTTCTCTCTAAGCCCGCGCCAATTTTCGGGAAACAATACTCTAGTAGTATCAAAGTTTGTAATGTCGTCCCTTGGGCTTTCTACACACCATTCACCCGTATTTAGCTCGGGGCAGACTACCATTTTTATATTTTTATAGTCTTGAGTCACTTCTTCCCAAACTACATCTTCGCTAAGTTCTAAAATTTCTGGCTCACTTTGTTTTTTTATTTCTTCCAAAACTAATTTTTCGTCTTTATCTAGCTTTTGTATTCTGCTTATTTCAGATCTTATTACAAGCTTCGCCATATCCAAAAAATGCTCGAAGCCTTTACCCGATGGATCACAGCGGAGAGCATAGATCAATTCTTCACCTACAGAATAGCTATGCACACCCTCTATCAAATCTTTAGTTGTGTTCACTCCATTATCAAAAGCATCAATCGGTGTAGCGAGTATGTTATCCAAAATCTCAAAAGTTTTCGGATCAGAAATTTCTCTGCCATAATGTTTCCAGACCAAACCAAAGGAAGCATAAGGAATCCCATTCGTTCGTTTGCCGGCACCATCGCGCTGATGGTGGTCGAATCTACCTTTGTCAAAATTATATTCTCCACCCACATCTACAACGATATCTGCTTGTTCAATAATTTTTGGGTCTCTGGTGCGAACAATTTCTACCCTCTTGCCTTGCTTTTCTGCCCAAAGCGAAAGTGTGGCCAAAGCAAAAACCTCGTCCGCATGAAAGTTGCCACTATGGGTCACTATTTTTATTTTTGGTTTTAGAAAATTGAAAAAATTCATATCACCCTCTTAATCCCTCTCTTAATAATAAGAGGAAAATAAGAATTTATACTATCATAAAAAATAGATCAGAAGATATCTTACTGTTTTTAAGAAAAAACAATACGGGCTGTCGCTTATTCATACGACAGCCCATCTAATGGAAGATCCTCTTCACGAAGAAATCACCTCCTAACCTCTAAATCTCTCGGACAAAGAGGTAAATGATATGTTTTTCGGATATAGGCTTTGCATCCTGCCTCTATATACATGAGAATTTCTCTGTACAGAGTATCGCTCTGTATAAGACCACCACAACAGGTGCAAACTTCATCTTTTTTAGCCCTTCTTTCACTTACCATTGTTTTTCCAAAAACCAACTTTCCCCCTAAAATAGAAGCGTTCATAACATTCTCCTTCCATACAAAAGCTAGCACATATAACCAATTTCTGCATTCTATTTTAAAAAAACAAAAAGGTCTGAATAAAATACTCTAAAATAAGGCTATTTTTTAACCTCTTTACAAACGGTCAAAAACATTGACAAATAATGTAGAATTTGCTATACTTTAAAGCAGAAATCCGCTGTAATGGCGGGTTCAGAAAAATCAATCCCGTAATGGGAAGGAGAATTGAAAATGCGTAAAACGAACGATCGTGGAATGTATCCGTTGATTATGATCCATCGCTCGAGCTATAGCCAACTGGCTATCGGCGGAGCAATACTAACTCGTGTTCACGAGGACGAGTTTCAAGCAGAATGCTCCCAGTGCACTCCTACGGGTTGCAGTGGTTGGCATACTCGCTTCGATGGTGGTGTTCGTCCTGGTGTTCTCGACATGCCGTGCGACTTGGTTGCAATGTATGTTGAAGCCCAGATCAACATCTCTGGGTACGAGGGTGAGTATGACTCTGAAGAGATCGTTGCCCCTCTCTGTTTTGCTGTTGCGGTTTTCCGAACCAATGAAGTCAAAGACTACAAAGGCAAGGTGATCCGCGAAGCAAAGCAGGAATACGTCTATCTGTGGAGCAGTTTTAGCTTCGTCGATCGGATTCGCCACGACGGCGTCTATGATCTCAAGGAAGCGTTTGAAACCGCGCGCAAAGGCGGACCCCTCATGACCCAAGAGGAGCGATGGCAGAGAACGTCATCCTACAACGGAACCTTCGATCACGCCGAACACGGATGGCACATCATCGGCAAGTGCCGAGTGCCCGGCCGGATTCGGCAGATTCTGCACCGGACAGTTAACACGGTGAAAGAAACGGTCGACGGCAACTTCGGACAAGGGAGCAAGTTCTTCAAGATCCCCGGCAAGAAGTAGCAGTTCGTTCAAGCACCAAACGAGCCGAGCAATCCGCAAGGAAAGCTCGGCTCCTGATCTGATCCCTTCTCACAGATTTAGAGGAGGGACGAGTTTCAGGAAAAGGAGAGTTCTTTCACATGACCAAGACCATTCTTTCGCTTCTCGTTTTGGCTACCTCTGTCTTCGGACAGGATATGCCCACTTTCAAGGATTACTTCGACCGCGCTGTAAAGCAAGGTACGGAGAGAGCCGCCGAGATCGAGCAATTGATCCCGGTACGGGACAAAGCGTTCACCGACTTGTCGGAGGCGCTCAACAACCCCACACCGCTCAAAGTTCGCGAATCGTTCGATCGAGCGTGGGATGCCGAGCTCAAAATGGGCACCATGGTGTTCGGTTGCAAAAGTGGTGCCGAGCAGATCCGCGATAACGCCAAGACTGCTCTCGAGTACAATCAAATCACTCGTGATCAGGCCAACGACGGCATCAAGTTGGCTTCTCGCATGGAATTGCTGGCGAAAACCGGTGATGAAAAATCGGAACAGCTCACACTCCACGCCAAGATGATCAACTACGCCTTCAAGGAAAGCGATCGCGTGATCGACAATCTCAAGAAGGCAGTCGATGCTCGAAAGAAAGCGGCTGAGGAGTTGACCAAGAAGATTGCCGAAGACAACAAGGTGAAAATCGAGGTTTACGCCGATCGTATGATGGCTGCCCACACGGTGGTCATCGAAGTTGCGAAGAGCGGAGAGCAACTCCGCCGATTGCTCTACCATTCCGAATACGAGTGGAAAGAGAATCGCATCAACGAGAAGCAGTACGACAAAGCACAGCAGATTATGGGCAAGATCAAAGCCGCTGACGAGATGCGTTGGGCACCGAAGGATCAACTTACGCTTTACGGAAAGGTTCGTGGCGAAGCTGGACTGGTTGAGATGGTCATGAAGTAGTAGAGGGCGGATCAATCGCTCTGGGCCCCGCAGAAGTCGCAAGACGGACACGGGGCTTTTTCATTTATTCACCCCATTTTGCTAAAGCTTCATTGGGTGCAAGGAATCAAATTAATCTTTTGTTTCTAAAAGCAAAGCCAGAACTTGATTTCAAATACATTTCGAAATTTATAGCTTTTTCTTTTGTTAAAAATGCTGAGTACCAAACTAATTTAAAAGGAGCTTTGGTAGAAGAATATCTTACTTCTTTGTGGTTATGTTTTTCCAATCTCTTCTTTAAATTTTGAGTAGAACCGATATAAAAACTTTTATCTTTGAGACTTTGGAGAATGTAGCAGTAATACATACTGAAAAGTATACATGATACGAGGAATAATCCCACGTCGTCCCACTTCACTACGTTTCGCGGGACTATGCGGGACACTTCGCTTGTTATGAAATATTTAAACGAAGGTGGTGGTGTTTACACCGCGTAGCTCTGGAGCATAGCGGAAGAGCGAAGTGGTGGAGATGCCGGTATTGAAACCGGGTGTGAATATGGTTTGAATATATTTCTACACGGTGTAGCTGGTTTTTTCGCTAAATAAGCGAATTCATATTTGTTCTATAAAACAAACAAAACAAACAAATGTATAGTTTCTATTTTTCAAACAAGAAGCGAAACACTTTTCTCGTTCTAAGTTCGGTTTATTACAATCAGTCTTTCCTACGAACGAAAGAAAGAAGACCGTCGCTAAGTTGAGCTTAAAATTAAGCTCTTACGTAAGCGAAGTCAAAATCGTTAGCTCCAAAAAATGGAGAAACTACCGATTTTGCTTTTGCAAGAGTGTTTTTTGCACTTATGCTTTCCGTCAGATTAGAGAGTTAACGGTGCTCTACCGCGCATATTTTCAAATTACATATCCGTCTAAACCTTTCATCCCCAAGCTAATTTTTTAATTAAATTATTAAAAAATTAGCTTGGGTCCCGAGGAGCACACGACGAGGGGCAAGTCCTCAGGTTTTTCGCCAGATATTATTTCAAATTCCTCCTTATTTCCCTCTCCGTATCTCTTTTTTTAATACTTTCTCGCTTGTCGTATTTCTTTTTACCTCGCACTACCCCTATCTCTACCTTCAATTTATTTCCCTTATTATACACCGAAAGTGGTACTATTGTCAAACCTTTTTGACCTTCCGCCCCACTTAATTTATCAATTTCTTTTTTGGTCAAAAGAAGTCGGCGGTTTCTTATTGGGTCATACTCTTTAGGTGTATTTTTGGGTTGGTAGGGAGAGATCTGCATGCCGGTTACATACGCTTCCCTTCCTCTTATGGTCACATGCGCGCCGTCTAGCGAGCCTCCCCCATTTTTTAAGGATTTCACTTCAAAACCGAGAAGCTCTATACCAGCCTCCATTTTTTCTAAAATTTCATAATTAAAATATGCTTTTTTATTCTGAACCAAACTCATTTGTCGTTGTTTCTTCTGATAATACTCGTATAATAGCATTTTTATGCTAAAATGACTGGGTTTATGAGCAAACAGCAAAAAAAAGAGGACAAAAAAAGAGTGTTGATAAAAAAGCCAAACGGTAAATTCCAGAGCTCTTTTTGGGGCAATTTCGTTACTAGTATTTTTATATTCCTAGTCATAATTTTTGCTTATTCTTTTTTTACAAAAGGAACGTCTAAAGAGGAGATCAGCATTTCAGAATTAGCGGAAGCTATCAAACGCTCTGAGGTGTCTGAGCTATCTGTAAGAGGAACCAAAATAGAAGCTGTATTCAAAGACGGGATAAGCAAGATCGCTAAAAAAGAAGAGCAGGCCAACGTAGGCGAAACCCTCACCGTATACGGAGTTACAAGCGAAGAGATGAGCAAAATAAAAGTAGCCATCAAAGAAAATGATGGTTTGCTTTATTGGTTCTTCAATCTCTCCCCTATACTGTTCCCCATTTTATTTATAGCTGTTTTTATATGGATGATGACGAGGCAAATAAAAGGCGCTGGTATGCAAGCTTTCTCTTTTGGCCAATCTAGAGCGCGCATCACTACTCCAGATGATCAGAAGCAGAAAGTGACCTTCAAAGATGTGGCCGGCTGCAAGGAAGCCAAAGAAGAACTTTCCGAAATTGTGGACTTCCTCAAAAATCCCAAAAAGTTTTTTGAGATCGGCGCTCGTATACCCAAAGGCATATTACTTATGGGCGCTCCCGGCACAGGCAAAACCTTACTTGCAAGAGCGGTGGCCGGAGAAGCTGGGGTATCGTTCTTTTCTATTTCTGGTTCAGAGTTTGTAGAAATGTTTGTTGGTGTCGGCGCTTCCAGAGTGCGCGACTTGTTCGCCATGGCCAAAAAGGCTGCCCCAGCTATTATATTTATGGACGAGATAGATGCCGTGGGTAGAGTACGTGGTGGGGGCTTAGGTGGAGGCAACGATGAAAGAGAGCAGACTCTCAATCAGATTCTGGTAGAGATGGACGGCTTTGAGCCAACAGAAAAGGTCATCATGATGGCTGCGACGAATAGGCCCGATGTGCTTGATCCGGCATTACTTCGGCCGGGCAGGTTCGACAGAAGAGTCACTATAGATTTGCCTGACAGAAGCGACCGAGAAGAGATCCTTAAGATCCACGCTAAACAAAAACCATTTGCTGAAGATGTAAACCTCACTCTTATTGCAGAAAGAACCCCAGGGTTTAGCGGAGCGGATCTTTATTCTCTTATGAATGAAGGGGCGATTCTAGCTGCTCGAGAAAACAGGACCAAAGTCTCCCAATACGACCTCATCAGATCTATAGAGAAAGTGATGCTCGGACCAGAAAGACGAAGCCATATACTATCAAAGAAAGAAAAGGAAATCACCGCTTACCACGAAGCTGGTCATGCCGTAGTAGCGAGCGCCTTAGAATTCGCAGATCCAGTGCATAAAATATCTATAATTTCTAGAGGCAGGGCCGCCGGTTACACTCTGAAGCTTCCTATAGAAGATAGGAAATTGCAAAGTAAACGAGAATTTTTGGACGATATAGCTATGTCTCTCGGCGGCTACGTTACAGAAAAACTCATCTTTGGTGACCTGACCACTGGGCCCTCCAACGACTTGCAGGTCTCTACCGCTATGGCGAGAGACATGGTAACCAAATATGGCATGTCTGATCTCGGACCAGTAGCTCTAGAATCACAAGGTGGGAGGATTATGTGGGGGGCTAGAGGCAACGATAAACAAGAATACTCTGAAAAAGTAGCCTCTTTTATAGACGAAGAAGTGTCAAAGATTATGAAGGGAGCCCATCAAAGAGCCGAGAAAATAATTCTTGAAAATAGGGGTCTTCTAGACGCAATATCTAAGAGGCTTATAGAAACAGAAACTATAGAGAGAGAAGAATTTGATCAAATGCTTGTTGCGCACGGTATCACTCCAAAAAAGAAAGTAGAATGATTATTTGTTATCCATAATCAACTATTGTTTTAAAAAAAATCTTAGTTAGAATTTAAAGATGCAACCCAAACATTCGAAAGAATCCGGATTTACACTCATAGAGCTCCTTATATCAATAGTCATAATAGGCATCTTAACAGCTATAATTTTGAATACTCTAAGTACAAGTAGAAACCGTGGTTACGATGGTAAAGTCAAAATCCAATTCAAACAACTAGCCACTTCTATACAGATTTATTACGAAAACAATGGCAACTACGGAGCTACTACGAATAATTGCGATAATATGTTTGCCGCCACCACCCCGGTAAATATAAATAAATTTATAGTTGGACTTCAAAATGGAGCCGCTGTTTGTAGATCTACAGGCACAGCTTACGCTGTTTCTATCCCTCTTCTTAATGCTCCAGTAAGCGCAGATAATTGGTGTATAGACTCAAACGGTCGTTCTATAGCCATAGCTGACCCCCTCATCGCGAGTGACACTAGTTGCAACTAGTTGAATTTTACCTCCGAAACACTTATTATCAGACAACCCCGTCCTTAGCTCAGTTGGTTAGAGCACGGAGCTTATACCTCCGGGGTCCTAGGTTCGAATCCTAGAGGACGGACAAGCCAAAAAATTCAAACTGCTTTGAATTTTTTTGGACTTGTCCGAGACGGAGCTATGTTTTTGTAGCAACAAAAACAAGTGAGTCGGGGTCGCGGAAATTTCGTTTTGACGAAAACGAAATTATCCGTGACGACAAGAAAACTCAATCATATAATGCAAAGTTATAATCTGTCCTGCTTTTATACCCTTTTGAAAAATTTATATCTGAACTTGATTTTTTTCCACTTTTAACTAACCTTACCAACAGAGAAGGAGGTTCTTATGCAAATTGAAGTTGTCGTTGTAAGTTATGAAAATGAGTTCTGGTTCGAGTTTGAAGGTTTTAAATTCGACACTTTATATGCGTTTTGGGAGCTTGACCGCAGAAAAGTTCAGGTCGTCCGTAACGGAGCAACCATTGCCACCGGCCGAGTTTCTGAAGCTCGCGGGGAACCCGTATTCAACGATTACGGCACAGGAAAAGACATCGTCTTGAAAGGTTCTGCACTCCACGCAGAAAAGTTTCGTCTTTCTGACTATTTGGTGTTGGATATACCAGATGGGTTTAACCTCAGCAATCACTTAGTAGAATCCTGTCAATTTCTCGGCGCTGTAATTGCTTCAATGCCAGTGGGGCAAACAATGACTCTGGGTGAAGCAAAAAGGAAGATTGTTGCTGAATTGAGTAAAGAGGTACCAGATACCCCAATCCGTATTCTTCGATTCAGGCGACACAAGTGATTTTTCCCTTGGTTAAAGCCGCCCAGCCTGTAGAGACCGCAGCGTCTCTTGGCGAGGCGGTTTTCTATTGTTATACAAAAATAATGCTTCTGTTTCGGTTCTAAAAACATTAAAAAGTTTACAAACAAACATCCGCTAACTTGAGAGACTTCCTTTTACTCCAAATGGATTTTTGAGGATTTTGTTTTTGTGCTACCCTATTAGTAGGAGGGTTTGAACATGAAAACCTTGATCTTTGTGATGTTAGTCCTGAGTCAGGAGATGTTCGCAAGCAGTTGTGTAATGCAAGGTCTCGATGAGGCGGTGAGAAGGGCTGATTATATCTTCACTGGCCGTATTTCAGACATCGTTAATGTGGCTGGACCGGATGATAAGGCACAGACGATCCATGCTATAGTCACATACGACATCTCTGGTTATTGGAAAGGTGATGTGGGGAGGAAAATGACTTTATCTGTCCTCAATCAGCCATCTGAGGATCGGAAATCTTATACGCTCCAAAAAGGAGATGTCTATCTGGTCTTTGCTTCCAAAGAGCATACCATCTTCTGGCTCAGGTCTTTTTTATTGGCGAAACGAAAATTGGAAAGGAAATCGCTTGAACTGTTAATGGGTAATGGTCTCGTGAATAGAGACCTCGTTGCGGGTGCTGGAGATGATTGCTCTAGAACGAGGTTAATCTCTGAAGCAGGCGAAGATTTGAAACTGCTTGGGCCAGCAAAACTTCCAGCGAAGTAGCCAATCACTCCATGTGTACCGCAGTTCTTTGAAGCACCCTTCGAGCTAGTTCGGGGTGCTTCTTTAATTCAAAATCTTGTTGAATAAGAAGAGTGGCCTCAAGCCGAGCGGCTTCAACCATTTTGATATTACGGAGGGCCTCCATTGCGAGATCAGAAACCCCCCATTGCCTAGAATTTATACTGAGGCCCCCAGACCCCCTCTCTTTCAGATCCG
>ERZ1292625.253-Hain-H41-01um-R1-253-length-92282-cov-22_pt1 | contig 92282 bp, 111 predicted proteins | sample MGYA00564400_ERZ1292625 | MGnify/ENA primary metagenome ERZ1292625 (study PRJEB36523, sample SAMEA6512639) | groundwater metagenome | collected 2019-01-08 | study: AquaDiva: Metagenomics assemblies of 32 groundwater samples | reverse complement strand
GTATTTGAAAAATCCCACTCTAAACAAAATAGCGGGAGTGGGCACTCGCTAACTGATGTTATCGGTGACTCCAATTCTTACGAATTGAAGTATTTGAAAAATCCCACTCTAAACAAAATAGCGGGAGTGGGATTTGAACCGCACGACCTCCGGGTTATGGGCCCGGTGAGCACTCCAGGCTGCTCCATCCCGCTGTGTAAATACTGGCTTCGAGGGACTTTTAAGCCTTTGCTTTGAAAGCTTTAAATACCGTCATTTTTACATAGAATTCCTCAAAATGACTGAAATATTACCTAGAAAAATTGAAGAGAAAACTAATAATTTAGCAGAGCTTGTAGTAGTTAACAGATTTTATGATGCTGGTTGTGGAGACACCGGCGGATCTGGACTTGTTGCTTCAAGATACAATACCGACCCACTTTATGAGGTAAGATTTAGATCTTCTACATCTAGAGGATCTTTACTTTCTCCTCGACCTGGTAGAATAAGAAAAGACCTGAGAGATCCTTACAAAGAGATAGAATTTGAAGGAACTCTTGCTGATTTAACAATAGAAGATTTAAGAGAAAAGTTGCCAGTCGAAGAAAGAGGAATATGTAGAGCTGTTCAAATAGTTAGTATTGGGGCGAATTGTTATGGAAATAACACTTTAAGAATGAACCTTTTCAAATAAAGATAAGTTTAATTATAGATGAGACTACTTTAATAATTCCATAAATTGCCTAATGCAAAGGTTATTCTCTTTCCAAGCAATTTTTGAATCCAAAATGGAATTAGGAATCCCCTTTTAACTCCTAAAAATTCTGATAAATCTTCTACTTTTTCAGGCTCTACTACCCTTCTGGCCAGATAATCTCCGCAATAAGCTGCCCAATTAAGTCCTGCACAACCCATTGCATATTGAATAGATTTATTATTTTTGTCATAATCTGCAATTGGAGTAAGATCTTGAGTAATATCAATTAAACCTGACCAGTAATGTGTGAAGTTTATATCTTTTATTTTTGGAAATCTTTTCTTTAAATTGTCTATGAATGGTTTAATTATTCTTGCTGAATGATAATATTGAAGGTAATATGTTGCCCATGGAGAGGAACCCCCAACTATAATTCTATTTCCTGAAACTGGTCTATAATGTATATAAATTAGACTTGTGTCCCAGCACATAAGCTCTCCTTTTGGAAAAAGATACTTTATTTCTTCATTGCTTAATGGTTCGCTTACAGCAAGATAAGTTTGAAGGTGGTAGAATTTGTTAGATATATCCTCATTAAACTCTTTTTTCATTTTATCCATGCAAATTATTATATTTTTTGCTTTTACAGATCCTAAGTGCGTTTTAGCAGTATTGTTTTCTATTTTTATTACTTCAGTATCCTCGCATATTTTAACTCCTTTCTTTAAAAGAAGGTTTTTCATTTCCTGGCAATAAGCAAACGAATTTATTCCATAGGAACCAGAATACTTCAAACCTGTTCTGTACCCTAAACCTGGATGATATTTGCTTAGTTCTTTTTGATCTAAAAGCTTATAGGGTAGTTTAAGCTCTTTTCTGACCTCCGCTTCTTTTTTTATTAATTTATCTTTGGATTTCTTAGTTGAAAAATATAAAGAGTCCTGCTTCCTTAGATCACAATTAAAGTTATGTTTCATTATAGTGTTTACAATTAAGTTAACTCCATCAAAGGGAACTTTGTATAGTGCTTTTGCTTTTTTTATTCCATGCTTTTCTATTAACTGATTTATGTCCTCTTCGCTTTCTGGAGTTAGAAATCCTGCGCTTTGGCCTGATGAAGATCCTCCGCAGATTCTCTTTTCAAGTAGGATGACCTTTTTTCCTGCAGATACTAATTTTAATGCAGCATGCAACCCTGCAATTCCGCCACCTACAACAAGGCAATCTGCATGAAGATTTTCTTTTAAAGGAGGACAGTAAGGAGTCTTAATGTCTAAAGAGCCCATGTGGAGCCAGTTTTCGTAAAGCATATTTAATTTAGCAAAGACATTTATTTAAACTATATGCTCTTGTTAGATCTATGAGTGGACCAGGTGAGGGTAAAATACATTTGGGTAAAGCTGATGTGTATATTCATATAAAAGGAAAGTCTAGAGCTACAGTGACTCATATTGATATTGAATTAGATGAATTGAATGACATAATAAAGCCTGGGGAAAATACTTACATAGGTTCTAAAGATGGAGGAGTATTTATTGGGTTGAAGAAAAATATGATTAAAAGAGCTGAGAAGATTGCCAGGAAAGGAAAATGAAGAGATCGCATATTTGGATAATTATTTTTAATGTTATTTATTTGGTTGCTTTCTTCATTTATTATATTTCTATAAATAATTATGAATTCTTGTGGTATATTTTTGTAATAATAATTCTGGGAAGTTTTATAGGACTTAATCTGCATAAAGTTAAGTTTGATAATTTAGTTTTGTGGCTGCTTTCTATTTGGGGTTTCTTGCATATGTTGGCCGGTGGTCTTAGAATTAATGGAACTACTCTTTATTCATTGAGGTTAATTGATATTATTGACAAAGGTGACCAGTTTTATGTATTAAAAATGGACCAATTGATACATTTGTATGGTTTCTTTGTCTCAGCCGTTCTTGTTTATCAATTGATTAGAGCAATTGGAGGAGATATTTCAAAATCTCCTAAATTAATGGTCTTTTTGGCTTGGATTGGAAGCATGGGGTTAGGTGCTTTGAATGAAATGGTAGAATTTGTTGCATTTGTCTCTTTTGCCCATACCGGGGTCGGAGACTTTTACAACATAAACTTAGATTTGATATTTAATGCAGTTGGAGCACTTGTTGGTGCTTTACTCGCAAATAAAATATATAAAAAGGATTAATAAAAAATAAAAATAATTTTTTAGAAATTAGATCAAAAAATCGATGCGTGATTGTTGCTCGATTTTTGGATGATCGAAGTCTCGATTATGTGAGAGACTATCGACATCAATTAATGATCTGAATCTCTATCGTTTCTTTGGAATCCGCCTTCGCTTTCACGCTTCTTCTTGAAGCAGTTTAAGCAATGAACTGGTCTTCCTTCAGTTGGCTTGAAAGGAACTTCGCATTCCTGCTTACATTCTGAACATACTGCCTTGTGCATTTCTCTTGGACCTGAATTAAATCTTCTTGGTCCGCCAAAACTGCGTCCGCCGCCGAATGATCTTCTTTCGCCGCCGCCAAATCTTCTTTCCATTTCGCTTTTTCCTCCGTTCACTTATTCCGGCTCTCGCCTAAATAATTTGATTAATTTGGGTATTTAAGAGTATGTATTTAATATTTTGAACATATTATTTATAAAATTGATATGTGTATTGTAATTATGAGAAAAAAAGACATATCTAGTAAAATCAAGGTAATTTTAATTAATACAGCAATAATACTCTTGATACCTTTGTTTGGAAATAAATTTATTGATGGATGGAATTGGGGTTTCGGTGAATTCATTTTTGCAGCTGTTTTCTTTATAGGCACTGGTTTGATATACAGTTTTGGGGTAAGCAGAGTACGCAATAAGAAAGGTAGATTAGCTCTTGGTATTTTTATAGCCTTAGCGCTTGCATTTATTTGGGTAGTTCTTGCTACTGGTTAGATTTTGAATAAAAAGCATAAACCTTAAAAGTCATTAATCATAAATAATTTTAAGCCCAGATCGCATAATGGAATTGCGTCGGATTGCTAGGTTTTATCACGCAAAGATCCGATTTCGCGCAAGCGATGCCCAGGTTCGATTCCTGGTCTGGGCGTTTATACCTACATATTATCTTAAATGACAATATTTAAATACTTTGTAGGTATACTTATATTATGAAAATAGTAAATAAGAAAAAAGGAGATCAAAAATATTTCTACTTAAAGCATTCATTCAGGAATGGGGAAAAAGTACTTACGAAAGAAAAATACCTGGGCGCAGAAGTTCCAAAAGATATAGAGGAGATTAAGAATAAGTTTAAAGAAGAAATTAAATCTGATTTAAATAAAAAACTAGAAATAATAAGAAACAACTTTCAAAGCGAATGGGAAAGAATTCCTGAAAGTGCTAAAAAGAAAGAGATTGAAGAGATATCTATAGCTTTTACTTACAATACTAATGCTATAGAGGGTTCTACAATTACATTAGAAGAGGTAAGGGAAATAATACAAGACAAAATATCTCCAAATAAACCCCTAAAGGATGTTAGAGAAGCAGAAGCACATAGTGAGATATTTATAAAAATGCTGTGTAAAAAAGAAGAAATAACCAATACCCTCTTATTAGAATGGCATAAAGAAATGTTTGGAATGACTAAATCTGATATTGCCGGGAAGTTTAGAGATTATCTTGTGAGAGTTGGTCCTTATCTTGCACCGGATTGGCAGGAAGTTAAAAAAATGATGGGTGAACTAATTGATTTCATTAAAAATAATAGAAAAATGAATCCTGTGGAGCTTTCAGCAAGAGCACACTACAAATTTGAGAAAATTCACCCCTTTGGGGATGGGAATGGAAGAATAGGTCGATTGCTCATGAACCACATTCTTTGGCATAAGGGTTATCCCATGCTTATAATTGAATACAAAAAAAGAAAATCTTATTATCGAGCCTTGCAAAAAGATGAAGAACTTTTTCTTTCTTACTTTGTACGAAGATATTTGACAGTACATAAGAAAAGATATATCTAATTTGAGACACTTTATTCTCGCGTGTTGTCTGCACACATATTCATTCCGATTGCTATGCTATTGTTGTTTGTCTGTTCCGTAGCCATCACTGGATTTTTGGTTTTTGGAAAGCCAGTAATGTTGTATATTGATGGAAAAAAGAGAGAGGCAGTTTCATTGTTAAGCCACACGATTGGAATGCTAGTACTTTTGACTGCAGTCTCATTTATTTTCTTAATTATACACCATATATAATCAAGCTATTGCTCAAAAAGTGAGATCTATCAAGAGTGTAGCACTTTTGGACTACTTATTAAGCGGCTTACTAGCACCTTTAGATTTATCGAACCAAGAGAAATAACTTAAGGCGCCTGCTCTTCCGCTTTCAATTAGATCTTCTTTTTGCCCCGATTTTAATTCAAACTGGGTTGCGCTGATGCCCAAGCTATCGATGTAAATTGTCCTATGCCAATCTCTATCACTTAAGTGAGTTTTATTGGCGAAATCAATAAGCCCGCCAATAAGAGTTTGAATATAGGATTGAAAAGAATTTACCTTCAAACTAGGCAACGGTTCATTTTTTATTTGATTGTTTATTTCTTCTGGACTGTCCACTCTAAAACCGAGAGTCTCTTTATTGTAATAATTTTCTTTTTTAGTTTTAACATATTTTTCATCATCAAATAGATTGATTGGGTAATTGTAATATAATCCTCCGTCAACATATAGTGAATTCTTATGATTAAATGCTTGAAAAAATAATGGTATGCTCATGGATATCTGCACTGCATCTGCTATAAGCATATTTGGAGTTGTCTCATTGCTTAAGATAACATGTGCCTTGTGATTTACATCTGTTCCAACAATGTAGAGCTGACGCATCCCTTCTTTTCCTATCTTTTCATGAAGCTGTGAAAATGTGATATCTTTGCTTACTTTTTCTGAAAGAACTTTGCCAAACCATTTTCTAAAAGCAGAACCCTTATACCAGCCATATTTTCGAAAAAGCCTGACTATATTCTGAATAATAAAAAAAGAATCATCTTTAAAATTATTAAAGTTAACTTCCTCTAGTTTTTTCTTATTTCAAGAGGCGTAAAACCAACAGCTAGTAATGCTGCTATTATTGCGCCTGCAGAAGTTCCTGCAACTCTTTCTACAGTTTGCAATATCCCTTTTTCTTCTAGAATATGAAGAGCGCCTACATAAGCGATTCCTTTTACTCCTCCTCCTTCAAAAACAAGGTTTTTGAAAGCATATTCTTGCATACTATTCTTTATTGCTTAGACATATAAATATTTGTGGTCAGATTTATTATTTATTGAAATGTGTTGATGTCTTAAATAGCTTTTTTAAATAATTATCTTGAAACATTTATATACCTGAAAGATTTTGTCTTAATATGTCAAAAAGAGGTTTGTATTTCTTTGCTTTTGCTTTTGCTTTAATTTTTGCAGGATTAGTTTTAGCTCAGTCAGCTAATGCCAACAATAATTCTCAAAGAAATTCCAATGAAACTGGTAAGAATATGACTTATGGTCAATGTGTTGTTTCTGCTGTTGGTATTAAGAACTCATGCTATGAAGGTGTAAAGGAAACAAGAGAAACTTGCATCAATGCAACAAATGAATCTTCTGTAATGTCTCAATGCAAGAAAGATTACAAGAAAGATATGAAGCAGTGCAAGATGGATTTCAAGGCTTCAAAGAGAGAATGTATTCAGAAGACAAAGCCTAAGTTCTGGGAAAGAATGAGACATTCTTTTGCCTAATAATTGTATAAGAACTTATTGAGAAACTCTTTTAAACAACTGATTAATGTTATATAGGGGGAGAGATGAATAAAAAGTTAGATCATGTTGATAAAGAAGTAACTGATTGGTTAAAACATTGGGGATATTACTTTTTGAAGTATTCTCTTTCTCTTGTGTTTATTTGGTTCGGAATACTAAAGCCACTTGGATTAAGTAGCGCTAATGACTTAGTTACTAAAACAGTTTATTTTGTTGATCCTAGCTGGTTTGTTCCACTTTTGGGATGGTGGGAAGTTGCAATTGGAGTTTGTATATTGTGTAGACCTCTTGTTAGGGTTGGACTTATTTTGATGGGACTACAAATGATTGGAACTTTCTTGCCTTTGATACTTTTGCCCGAAGTAATTTATATAAAGTTCCCATTCGTCATGACTCTTGAAGGCCAGTACATAATCAAGAATCTTGTCCTTATTGGGGCTGGAATGATTGTTGGAAGCCATGCACGTGATAGGGAGAAGAAACATAATGCTTAAATCAAGAAAAGCACTTAGTATATTTTTGATATTTGGAATGCTGATATCTGCATTTCTAATTTATGAGCATTTTTCTCTTACTGCCTCCAAATTCTGCACTTTTGGGAATAATTTAGATTGTGGAATTGTAAATAAGAGCCCTTATGCAAACTTAGATGGTATATCTTACTTATTGACCATTGATTTTAATTTACCTTTGCCTTTAATTGATATTTCTGGAATTAATTTGTTTTTTGATTTTATTACAACCAACGCATTTCTTGGGTTGTTGACTTTGCTTTTCGTTTTAATGCTCAACTTAAACTATAAAAAGAGCAAATTTCTATTTGTTCAAAGGAAGAATAATATAAAATGGGTAAGAGGAATAATGATATTTTCAATAGTCTATGGGTTTTATCTATTTCTGATACAACACTTTATTCTAAAGACATATTGTATATTTTGCCTTGGACTAGACTTAACAATTATAATCTCACTAATAATTTCATTTAAGATTAAAAATGGCTAAAAAAGAAACAAAAAAGAAAGGTAATGGAAAACTAATAATTGGAATTCTAGTTGTTGTTGCTATTATCGTTCTTTTATTTGTTATTGGAGGATCAGGACAGTCTTATGTTCAAGAAGACATTGATATTTTTGCTAAATGCCTTACTGAAAAAGGTGCTGTTATGTACGGAGCTTTCTGGTGCCCTCATTGCGCTAAAGTAAAGAAAGCTTTTGGAGAGTCTTTTAGATATGTTGAATATGTTGAGTGCGATCCTCGTGGAGAGGACGAGCAGTCACTTCTTTGTATTGAAAAGCAAATAGAATCTTATGCTACATTTGAATTCAATGATAATCCAAGCACAAGGATTGTCGGCGAACCTACATTTGAAGAGTTAGCTATTGCAACTGGATGTGTTGCCCCAAAGGCTGAATAAATATGGTTGCTGAAATTGCATTACCTGCTTTGCCTATTGTCATATTGACTGCTGCGATTGATTCAATAAACCCTTGTGCGATAGGGGTTTTGGTTTTGCTTATTGCTACTTTGTTAGGATTAAGCAAAGATAAAAGCAAGATGATAAAGGTTGGATTGATTTACATAACTGCAGTTTTTATTACTTATTTGATTGCTGGGTTTGGTTTGCTTGCTTTCATACAGAAGTTCAACATTTCTGAGCAATTAAGTTGGATTGTGGGGGTTCTTGTTATAATTCTTGGTATTATTGAAGCTAAAGACTTTTTCTGGTATGGAAAAGGAATTACTCTTGCTATCCCTGCTAGACGTGCTGAGCAAATAAAGAAGATGATGAAGAAAGTTTCTGTGCCTGGAGCAGTTGTGCTTGGGATATTTGTTGCTGCAGTTGAATTACCTTGTACAGGAGGACCTTATCTTGCAATAACTACTTTACTTGCCAAAATAGGATTTAGTATGCAAGTATTCTGGTTGCTTGTTTTGTATAACTTTATCTTTGTACTTCCTTTAATAATAATATTATGTGCTGTAGCATTTGGAGTTTCGGCTGAGAGAGTTAAAGCATGGAAAGATAAACAGAAGAAATGGATGAGATTATTTATAGGGCTGATTATGATTGCCTTAGGAATACTTTTGATATTGTGGGCTAACGGGACAATAAGCTTTGGAATATCAAGTACAGATTACATTATAAGGGTATTGTTGTAATGAGAACTTCTTGGTTGATTGGCGCTCTTGTTTGTTTTTCGATGGGTTATTTACTTACCATTACTATAATTGGAGCTGTTGTTGGAATTCCATTAATAATATTGAGTTTATTTATAATTATTATTGGAATAATTATTCCTGGTAAAAAAACTATTCATATTCATCATCACAAAAAGAGATAAACTATTGTAAAATTACTGCATAGATTTATTAACAAATTTGATTTATTTTTTACATGGTATATGTTGATGGATTTGTTCTGGTGATAAAAAATAATAGGCTTAAAGAGTATCATAAAATGGCTTCTGAAGCTGGAAAGGTATGGAAAAGATTTGGGGCTATTAGTTATGTTGAGGCTTTAGGAGATGATATGCATCCTGATACCCATGGAATGAAATCTTCCAACTTTCCAAAAATGGCCAAAGCTAAAAGTGGAGAAAAAGTATTCTTTTCTTTCATAACCTACAAGAATAAAGCACATCGTGATGCTGTTAACAAAAAAGTAATGGATTACTTTGCAAAGAAATATGTAGATAAGCCAATGGATATGCCTTTTGATATGAAGAGATTTGCTTATGGTGGATTCAGGTCGATAGTTGACTTTTGATAGAAAGTTATAGTTAATGGTTTATTTCTTGTCTTGAATAGGTTATTAACGAAAGATATATAAATGTATAACTTTTGTAGATAACATGATAAATATACCTTTACAAGCTAGACTTAAGAGAGAAGTCCATAGAAAGATAGCTTATGCTCAAGACCTAATTGCAAAGGAAGTATATCTTGTTTTTGACCGCGCTGTTTTGCATGGAGGCACTGCCATTTGGAGATGTTATGGCGGCAAAAGGTTCTCTGAAGATTTGGATTTTTATTTTCCTAAAGACAAGAAAAGAATAGAAACTTTATTCGAGAATTTGGAGAAGGCTGGTTTTAACATAATTAAAAAGAAGATTTCAAATAGTAGCGTTTATTCTGAACTTGAATTTGATAGAACTTCTGTAAGACTAGAGGCAACTTTTCAGAAAGTTTCAGGAACAATACATGATTACGAGATGTCCGACGGCAACATTATCTCAATATACAGTTTGACTGCTCCTGAATTTTTAGCTGAAAAATCTAGAACTTATCTTAAAAGACTAAAAGTAAGAGATTTGTGGGACGTTTTCTTTTTAATAAAAATGATTAATGATCCACATTCAATAAAAGAAATTGGAGAACTGATTAATAATTATAAAAAGCCTATTGATGAATCTGATTTAAAAGTTATCTTGCTTGAAGGTATAGTTCCTTCTGCTGATGAGATGATACATTATATAATGCAAAAATGGGAAAACAAATACATCTAGGCAAAATTAAAGAATTATTTGATAAAAGTCCTGTTGTTGACTTTAAATCAATTGAAAGAATAGTTGGAAAATCTAAAAAAAGTAGCTATGCCAAACTGCTTATATTCAATTTAATAAGGAGCAGTAAAATAAGTAAAATAGGAAAGGGTGTTTACACCAAATATAATGAATTGTCACTGGCTGTTTTCTCTTTTAAACCAGCTTACCTTGGTCTGCAAACTGCGTTAAGCCATCATAAAATATGGGAGCAGGAAACAATTCCAGTTATTTTAACTGCTGGAAAGTTTAGAGTTGGAATACGCAGTTTGATGAATGGAAATATTTTACTAAGAAAAACCGACAAAAAATATCTTTTTGGCGTGGAATATACTAAAGAAGGGGATTTTTATCTTCCATATTCGGATTTAGAAAAGACACTAATTGATATGGTTGTTTTTAATCAAAAAATGGATAAAGATCATCTAAATAATATAAAAAATAAAATCAACAATAAAAAATTGCTAAATTATCTTAAGAAATATCCATTAAACATTAAAAATAGAGTATTGAAACTAATTGATTAGCTAATTATCTTTTTCTCGTTTTTCTTGAGAATAAACCTACTAACATATCATCAAGTTTTTCTTTGTTATGTGCAGGTCTTTGATTTGCAATGCTTCTTCTAACTATATCTTCTATTTGTTCTGGCAAAGTCAATAAATTTCTTTTTGCTCTTTTTTCTAGCAAATTTATTACTTCTTTATCAAGCCAAATTGTTATACTCTTTTTGAAATGGTGTTCTCTAAGAGCTTCATAGCCTGCATGTATTTCATGCATTGGCCATCCATTGCTTAGAAGAGATTCTGTGATTTTTATGTCTGTGAAACCCCTTCTTCTTGCCTCGAGAATAAATCTGATTAAGTCTGGATTTGCCATCTTTTGTATGTTAAACAATTAAGAGATTTAAATGTATTGAAGATTTAAATCATTAGATTAGTATAGAATTAGATTAAATAAAATAAGTCTTACTCTTAAATTATCTGCGCCTATTTAATCTTCTAACTTCTAATTCTTCCAATTGTTTTTCAAGCAAGCCTGTGTCAGAATTGCCTCTTAATATGGCGTTTGCAGTTTCTAACAATTGAGGAGTAGGAATTGGAGGTCTACTTATATAATCAATAAAAGTCTCTCCATTATCTTTAAACCACTCAACCATATCTTCAGTAACATAAGCCACTGGATTTTGAGGTTTTCTAAGATCTATGATCTTGTCAACATCCCCATCACGATCTCCATCAATAATTGTATAATTTAGGCCTTCTACCTTTATTGGTTCAATCCTTTGAGACTCTGGAATATATTTGATCGCAATAAGCCCAGCTAAACTAACAACTGCTGCAATTGAAGCAGCCTTAAATTCATAAGGCAAATCTCTTAGTTTCATATTTTAATAGAACCAAAGAACTATTTAAATCTTTCTAATGTTATAACTAATAAGTAGTTAATTGAGCTTTGATAGAGTCTTCAATTTGAGATATTTTAGAAAGAAGCCATCCAGCATATAGTTTACTTCTTACCTTTTGGAGATGTGTAAACTTTCTGAACATTGAATGATTTGTAAATGTTCTCTTCAATACAAAGAAAGAACTGTAACTTAGCTCTTAGAGATTAAGAAGGAATAGTGATTTTTTACATAGGATAGTCGAGAGTTAGATTCTCTTTGGGACTATGTATATAAACTAGATTGAGGAAATTTTATATACTATTGATCTTTCTTTTTGTCTATGAAAAAGAGTCTAATATTTATCATTGTTTTTTTAGCAGCGATTATCCTTGCTATTGTTTTTATTAATATTTCTGACAAATCTCAAGATGAAAATGTTGGAAATACAGCTTATGAGCCAGAACCATCCTCTGAAGATATTAGGGAAGTTATACCTTCAGAATCAGTTGCAAAAACATTATCATTTTCTTGGGAGAAAGATAGCGGGTCAAGAATTACAGATGGTTCTGTTCCGTTTGTGCATCGTTTGAAAGACGGGAAAGTTCGTTTGTATTATTGTAGTAGCAACCAAATAGTGTCTGCTATTTCCGGCGATGGCTTAACTTTTACAAAAGAGCAAGGAGTTAGAATTTCCCCTGGAACAGGATTTGAATCTATTGTCTGCGATCCTACTATCGTAGACCTTCAGGATGGAAAAATGAGGATGTATTACAAAGGTGCAGATACTATGATGGGGGGACCAGGAAATTCCATCCATAAAATTTATTCTGCGGTTTCTTCAGATGGATTGAATTTTCAAAAAGAAGGATTGAGAATAGATTCGGAAACTAGCGGCGACAGCGGTTGGGCTTCTGTTCCTGATGCGATAATTCTTCCAGATGGGCGAGTAAGATTATATTATGTGACTGCCGGAAATATGCAGCACGGGATTGGATCAGCTATATCTGATGACGGTCTTAATTTTGTAAAAGAATCGGGAATCAGAGTTGATAATTTAGTGGATCCAGCATTGGTTAAGATCGGAGATAAATATTTACTTTTCGCAGCTTCCATAAATGAAAGATTTGCGAAAGTTCCTAAAGGTATTTATTACATGGAATCCTCTGACGGTCTTAATTTCGGCGAGCCAGTTGCGGTTTTCCAAGGTAATGATGTATATGATCCTTCTGTTTTGAAGATAGATGATAATAATGTTAGAGTGTTCTATGGAAAAATCACACCTCCGCAACAACCTGCTGTTGAAAGTCATACTGGAAAGATAGTAAAATGAAAAGTAATAGGCACAAAACTATTTTTTTAATTAGCTTTAAAGGTACTAAGAAATATGCTCTTGAGACTGAAGTACAATGTTAAACTAAATACCTTTCTTAGTTAAAGAATTTAAAATGTTATTATTCTTCCACAGTAAAAGATCCTGTTTGTTTACACGGATAAGGTGATTTATCCACCCAATACCAATAACTTTTTTATTTTACCGGTTATTGGTTGGAACAATAAGGTTTTATTGATTCTTGTCTAAAATTAAGCACAATAAGCTATTTTACTTTTTATTCAGAATTGCACCGTAATCTTCTTTTAATTCTTTGAATACAATCAAAGTTTCAGTTTCTTCTAAAGCATCGACAAACTCTGAACGAATCTCTTTAATAATTTCTTGGTACTTCTCTTGACTTTCAGCTTCAATTCTAAACTCGTAATCGTGCTCACCTAATGTTTTAAAAAACCAAATAATATTTTTATGTGATTCCGCAAAAGTAAACAATTTATTATAAATCTCCTCGGATTTATCTTTGACATTAATAAAAAGCTTATAATTGCTCATTCCAACTTTGTTTAAGTCAAACAGGAGCGAATATCCCGATATAATTCCATTGGATTCAAGATTTTTAACTCTTGTTCTTACTGTAGAAAATGGAATTTTTATCTTTTCACTAATGTCGACTAAGGATGTCCTTGAACTATCAGTTAATCTAAGTAAAATTTCCTTATCAATTGTATCTAACTTAATTGATGAGAATTCATTATGCATTATTTTCTTTTCTTCTTTCATCTTTGAATCAATAAGGTATTTTTTATGAAATTTGTATCCTGCCAATCTCAAAGATACGTTATAGTCTCTAAGATAATTTGGAAATCTTTTTACGATATTGCTTAGGCTTTTATCTAATTCTTGAAGATTTTTGGCAGTTAAGACTATTGATAAGTCATATCTACCACCCATAAGACCAATATAACCTACTTCCGGATTATCTAATAGAAAATCCATCAGTTCTTTTTCATTTTTCTTATTCAAATCAGTCAATTTAAAATAAACATTTGCATAAATATTAACGCCTAAGGAACTAAAATTAAGTACTGTTTGGAATTTCTTTATAATTCCTTCTTGTTCTAACTTTTTAATTCTATAGTTAACGACCTGTTTGCTAGTTTTAAGTTGCTTTGCTAATTCGGATTCTTTTGCCCTCGAATTCAAATCAAGTAGGTATAGTAATTTTCTGTCTTTTATGTCCATAATTTAACTATTATCTGATTTAGTATATAAATGTTACTATTTGACAAACTTTTGATGGAATAGTTTTATTATTATCTTATTTGTTACTCTATTGTGACAAAAAGTCATAGAATAACATGAAAATGATAAAACAAAATAGACAACAGGTAAGGTCGTTAAAACCTTCGGATATAGAGAGAATACTTCAAATTCAGCAGGAGCAGAATATCTTAACAAAAGATGCTGACACTGCAAGTAGAGAAGGATTTCTAGTATATCTAATGGGTAGAGAAGAAGTCGAGGGATTCATAACCAATGGAAACAAATTTATGAGGGTATATGATGAAGGTCATGGGGTAGAAGGATACATCGCAGCCTATACAAAACAATTTTGGCTAGAACAAGGGAAAGAAGAATTAACACCACATGTTGAGCCAGAATATAAATCAATACTTCAAGGCGACTATATTTATCTAAGACACATAGCTAAGAAAAAAGGCGTATCGGGGAGAGTTGCAATTGCGATTGAGAATACTTTCTATGAGGAATTATCGCAGAAAGGGTATAACCATGTAATTGGAGAGATTGCTATAAAGACACCTTTAGGAGTCAGTAATAAAGCATCCATGAATTTTCACACAAAATTAGGTTTTTATAAAATAGGAGAAAGAGAAGATAACTCGGGATTTACTTGGGCAGTAATGTGCAAAGACTTACAAGATAAAGGAGGTGCAACATAATGAGAGAGGTAATACATGCAAAGATTCATAGAGCAACTGTAACAGAAGCTAATATCAATTATGTAGGAAGTATTACAATTGATAAAGATTTAATTGAAAGAGTCGGGCTCTGGCCTGGTGAAAAAGTATTGGTTGTAAGTGTAACAAGTGGTGCGAGACTAGAAACTTATGTAATAGAAGGACAATCAGGTTCTGGAGTAATTTGTATGAATGGGGCAGCGGCTCACTTGATTAAGAAAGGCGAGATAGTAATTATCATTGGATTTGAACTGACCGATAAACCAATTACACCTAAAAGGATATTAGTAAATGAAAACAATAAATTTGTGAGATACTTATAAAATGGCAACAAAACAATTCACCATCACCAAACGGATCGCCAAACACGGAAACCAAGCCATTATAGTAATTCCTCGGTTAATTGAAGAGAGTTTAAAACCTGGAACAATTGTTGAAGTCAAGATTGAAGTTCTTACAGTTGTCCCATAAATTATTAATCCTAATTGTTCTCGTTCTCCCCTGGATAAATCACCTCTTTGTTTACACCGAGTATATTAAGATAATTTAATTATAATTACTTCTTACCTTTTGGAGATGTGTAAACTTTCTGAACATTGAATGATTTGTATATTCCTTCTAAAATGTCTGTGCCTGCATAACCTGACAACAATGAGAGTCTTGGGTCAAAGTTGAAAACTATTCCTGTAAATATTCCTATTATTATTGCTGTTAATACTGTAATAAGATAATAAGTCAGATAATTCTTCTTCGCAAAGATAATGCTTTTAGAAGACCAACAACACCTCTAGTTAATCCACCAATGCCTCCGAGCAAAGCTGCTATGAATATTGGATCCATTATTGTTTTCAGTAATTGTTTTATTTAAAGGTTTTTGAATTGATAAAGCTTAAATAGAAAGATTTTGAGCTAATTTTATGGCTGAAGAACAACAAAGATATTCAGAACAAGTTAAAATAGATGCTTATAGCAATTTATGTAGAGTTATGGATGAGACTAGAGATGCTCTAAGAAGATTCTCTGATTCACCTCAAATCCTTCAGTCGACAGATGATGAAGACCCAATTATTCAAGGGGAATTGCAACTAAATAATGAAACTAGAAGAAGAGCTCTTCGAAATCTTTTTAGTGCTTATAAGACTTATATAGATGTGGTTCCTGAAAGGTTTCATGATGAAAAACTTGTTAAAGATATATTGGATATTTTCAAGTGATTTTATTTAACTATCAAAATATATTAATACTATTAATTGCTTATTATTATCATGGATGAAGAATTTGAACAATCTTTAGGGATTGTTACTAGATTAGCTTTAGCATATCATGAATCTGTTCTTGATGTTGCAATGAAGGGTAGACGTCCTACTAAAGTTTATACTGAAGTTAGTCTTCCTCCAGCAGATAAATCCATTGAACAAGTAGATCGGAAAGAAAATGGATATCTTAGGATCCTCGGGGCTAACTTAGCTATGCTTTATATGGGTACCTCTAAAGAGGTTAGAAATCAAACAGATGTTGCTAACTTAGTTGATAAAGTTGAGACTTTTATTAGAAAACATCAAAAGTAGTTATTTTCTAATCTTTCCTGATTGCCAATCTCTTAAGACTAAACGGGCAGTTCTGTCCATATCTATATTTCCGCCCTTGATCAAGAAGTTTCTTTTTCTACCAAGTTCCAGCAATAAAACTTCTGCATCTCCTTCTGCCTCAATATGATAATAATATTCGAATAAACCTGGATTGTCTGCCATTATTTCTGCTACTACAAATTCAGGATTTTTTGTAGAGTCATAAGTTCTTACACCTATCATTGCGTGTTTCTTCAAATGTGCTTGCTGACTTGCTGCCGCATCTTCATCAGACATTACTCCTGGAGTATCTAGAAGCATTATCCCATCCGCAAGTTTTACTTTCTGAATTCCTCTAGTAAATCCTGCTTTAGGGGATGTTCTTGCTGAACCTTTACCTGTTAACATATTAATTATTGAGGATTTTCCTACATTTGGATATCCTATTACTCCAACATGCACTTCATTACCTGTTTTGAAGAATTTCTTGTAACCCACTCCATGTTTATGAATATCTAGATGATCTTCTGAGTCTATTTCTTCTTTGGTCTTTTCAGAGTTCCTTTTTGCTCTTTTGAAGTTCTTTGCCTGCATCTTTATCTCTTGTCTTAATTCTCTCCTTCCTTGATGTCTTTTACACGAAACAAATATGTAATGCGGTAAATCTTTTAGTTCTCCTGATTGCTCCATTTTTACATGATCTATTAGATCAGCTTTGTTTAAAATATAAATTAAGATCTTTCCATGTTCTCTTGCATATTCTTCCATCTTGAAGTTTCTTGTTTCTTGTACAAATCTAGCATCAAGAATCTGAAGAATTATATCTGATGAAGAGATTACTTCTCTTGCAAGAGAAGGATACTCCTGTCTGTGTTTGTTGTGTGAATCTATCTTTCTAGTCTTCCTTGATGAAAAGCTGAATTTTACCCTCATAAAATATAGACTGTTTTATAGTTTAAAAAGGGATTGTTTAGCATCAAAATTCTTTTATAACTAAATAACATATATTATCATGCTTAAAAGATTGTTTTCAAAGATGTCTGTTGGACTTATTGTTACTAATGCTGTAAGACTAATTCTGATACTCGGTTTCTTTAGTTCTTTTAGTAGTGGCAGGGATTTAGCAATGGCATTTTGCTTAATTGCTTTTGCCGCAACTTTTACCCCTAAGATTCTTGCTCGTTTTGGAATTAAAACTGGTTCTGAAATGCAGATAGTTATTTTACTAATAATTTATGGTGCTTTATTTCTTGGAGAAGTTAGGGGAGCCTTTGCTGCCTTATGGTGGTGGGACGTTTTGCTTAAAGGGGTTGCTGCACTTGCACTTAGCTTTGTTGGCCTTACAATTATCCTTGTTCTTGAAGACCAAGAACATTTGGATTCAAGTACATTTATGGTGATATGCTTGGCTTTTGCATTATCATTCACATTGGGAGCTGTTTGGGAGGTTATAGAATTTTCACTTGACAATATATTTGGATTTGCGCTTCAACAGATTGGAACAGGTGTTGTTGCGCATGATTTGATAATTGACGGATTTGCTGCTTTTTTAGTCTCTGCAGGAGGTTACTTATATAGAAAAAAAGGTATATGGAATCCTACGAGCGGGCTTGTTGCTGGCATAATGAAGAAAAATCATAAATTATTTAGGTCTAATAAAAGTTTTGAAAACTCAAGCGATAAAATAAAATCTATGATTGAAAAAGGCGAGGGTCCTAAGCTAGAATTTAAATCTTCTATTAGAACTAACCTCCACACTGGCTTGATTGATAAAAATATGGAAAATGCTATTTTGAAAACAATAGCTGCTTATCTTAATAGTGATGGTGGAATTTTGATTGTAGGAGTTTCTGATAAAGGTGAAATTCTTGGACTTGAGAAAGATTCTTTTGTTAATGAAGATAAACTTAGACTATATGTAAATAATATAATTAAAGATTATATTGGGGCTCAATTTATGCATTTTGTATACTACGATTTGTTTGAGATCGATGGAAAAAAGATTCTTAAAATAGAATGCACTTCAAGCAATAAGAGGGTTTTTCTGAAAGATAATGGACAAGAGGATTTCTATATAAGAAATGGTCCTTCAACAATTAAGTTGCATGGCAACTCCTTAGTTGATTATATTAACAATAAATTTAACTAAAATTGATTAATTATATTTATAAGCTATCATAACTATGTTTTTTTATGAGGAAAGATGTGGTTGTTATTCTATCAGTTATTTCAATTTTTATTTTTCTTTTATTTTTTTACAATAGTTTTGATATTAAATTAAATAAAATAATCACTGGAAATTCTATTGCTGATTTGTTTGAGTCATTTAGAGATGATACTTCTCTTTCTCCTGAAAATGGTGGTGAAGGATCTCCAGATGCCCTTGTTACTCTTGGTTTGGATGAGATTTTTATAAATAACACAAATAGCCTTGCTATTTCAAATCAATTAGCATCTGTCCCAATAACATTTCAAGAAAATGAGGCTACTGATGCAAATATATTTCAATTTATCTTAAGAGATGGTTCTGGAACAAATTTACCTAGTCAAATACAGCCTACTTCTTATTATCCTAAATCTGGGAGCATAAGGACAGCTGTTGCACATGTAAAAGTCTCTCTTAATCCGGGACAGGAAGTAATTTATAGAATTGTTAGAGATGCTAGTTGGACTCCTCCTGCTTTTCAGTTTCATTCTTCTGTTAATACTTTTTTACAAAGTGGACAGGTTAAAGCAGTGAGTCGTGATGTTAATCAGGCTCCTTATCAAGTAACCTTTGATATATCTCAAGCAAGACTTGTTTTGGATGGACCTCTTATAAAGATTTATGAATACCACAAAGCACATCGTCCAATTGGTTCTGCAGACTTAACTCATTTAGGATCTTCTGTATTTTATGTTACTTTTGTTTCTAATGAACCTCTTGCTAGAGTTCAGCACCTGTGGGTAAATACCCATAATCTTGAGGAGCTTACTCGAGTTCGTGATGCTAACAATGAATGGGTTTATAGTGAAGGACAGAATGGGCATATGAAATATCATGACTTGAATCTTTACATCAACACTACTGCTGGAAATTCTATGAGTGGTTTTTTAGAAGATAGACAATATATATTCCCTACATCTATTAGTCAAGAAACAAACGCTGTTGCTGTTTCAATAATGCCTTCTAATGGTCAGGAGTTGCTTGGAACTGATATTAGATCTATGAATCGATGTAGTTCTGGATGCCAATTTAATCCTGGAAATTATACTTGTTCTAGAGTTAGTGGTACTGGTTCTTGCAGTTTAATTGAAAGAGGAGGGTATACTAACCCTCAAAGCCCTCCTAAAAATTATATCGGAACTGGGCAAGGTTTAGGAACTGAAGTTGTTGTTTATTTTTCTAATAGAGTCGGAACAAACTCAAACTATTTTGTTGAAAATGGAATTTATTCAGGTCAATCTCTTGGGCGTTATTCTCTCGTTAATAGCCCTATTTATTCTGAGCTTCCTGACCCTCAATCATTAGGCTCAAAAAATGGATATCTTGGTCATGCTATTTGGAATTTTGCACTTGACGCTGAAGAGCAATTAAATGGCGGAAATTTATATGATACAGATATAGGTTCAACTATACCTTTGATGAATAGCAATCCTTATCGTTTTGGAGAGGGTGGAACTGGAAGAAGAGAAATGGGTTCTGCTGGAGAAGGAGAGACTGTTAACACAATTCAAACACTTTACGTCAAGTATATGCTTTCTTGCTTCGAAAGGTGTGAAAAAAAATATTTAGATGCGATGAGATATATGAGTATAAGTATTCCTTATATTCCTCATCATCTAGTTGGATTTAATCCTGAAAATCATACTGAAGCTAGCATAGCTCCTTATCGCACTAGACCTTTTTCTATTAGCTCGCAAGTTAATCCTGCGGAGGATGGTACTTTCTGCGGACTAGCAAGAATAACAATTCAGAGAACTGGTCAGCCGTTTACTCCTAAAGATTTTCTTGGTTATTGCGATCAGGTCAACAATTCTCAACCTCATGCTCTAAATTATCCTGTTGGGATTTATGGTTTGTCAAGACAGTGGACTGGGTGGGATGATGCACATTTTGGACCAAATAGACTAGCAAATTATTATGAGTCTACAGGAGATTTAATGGTTTTACATTTATACAAAGATATAACTGATACATGGGCTAGCGTTTTCCATAATGTTGGATCTCTTGGAGGAATAAGAGGACAACAAAGAGGACAAGGAAGAGCAATGGTTGCTATATCAGAATTATATAGAATAACTAAAAATCCTTATTATAAAAGGACTTTAGAGTTTCAACCATCTTTAATTGAACTATACACTCTTAATAGAAATGCTATTGGTAGTAGAGGGACTAATCCAGTTACGGGAGATCCATTTCCTGTCGGATTTATGGGTACAAAGAATGACCCTGCAGCAATTAATCGTCATGCAAGTGGTAATACAAATGTGGGGGTTGCATGGGAAGATGCAATCGTTGATGAAGGACTTTACAATATTTATGCCGATATAACTGATGATCAACTAGTTTTATCTACGATAGAGAGAATATTTGATCATCAACTTACTTATTTATTTCAATATGCTTACAAGGAACCTACTGAAGTAAGAAATGGTGTATCTCTTACTCATTCTTTGAGCGGTCAAAATGTCCCTGTTGCTGAAGGTAGTGGTACTTTCACTCAATGGACTGTCGTTGGTCCAGCTTCTGGATTCCCATTACAAAATTTCAATGATTATACTAGATTTTACCACACTGATAGATTCTTTTATTGGATGCAATATTCAATGTGTGCAATGATTAGGGATTACTCTCAAGACCCTACTCTCAAACAGAAACTAAAAAGAGCTTTTGAATCTGCATATGTTTATTATCTTGGAGGAGGAGATGCAAGTCAGGACTGGGCAGATAGAGGACTTAACTTAGGAAAGTTTGAAGGATATCAGCTTTGTTCATTGACTTATTTAATGAATATTTCTACAGCTACTGGTCAGGGATCTGTATGCACTGATAACGATGGTGATGGGTGGTCTAATTGTCTTGGAGATTGTAATGACAATGATATTAACATTAATCCAAATATTATAGAAAGAGGTGCTCTTTGTAGCGATAGCTTAGATAATAATTGTAACACTTTGAGAGATTGTAATGATGCTCAATGCAGTAATCCTACATTTAGTAGTTCTGCTTGCGTAGGAATAGCTTATTGTGGCAATCTTGTATCTGAGCCTTCAATAGGTGAACAATGTGATGTTAATCCTCTTAATACAGTTGGTGCAAATTCATGTTCTGAAGGTAGATGTGTTCCATCATATGCTTATGCTCCTGGATTAAATTGTCTTTGTTCTTTAGGTGTTGCTCCTCCAACTGTTCGTAATCCAATACCTCTTGGTCGTGTAATGCTTACAAATCCTACAACAATTGGCGTTGGTACTAATGTGGAATCAGTTTGTAAATTTGATATAAGGCCGAATATAGATTACTCATCAATGCAAAATACTTTCTCAACTACTGGTGGATTGACACATTCCCATCAATTAAGCGGACTAATTGAAGGAGCTCATACTTACCATGTTCGTTGTCAAGGAGTGTCTAATAATTTAGTAAATATACAAGACTTTCTGCTTAGATTTACATTAGATGGAACAGCTCCAAGAGTTACTAATCCTGTTCCAGCAAATGATTCTACAATTCCAAATACTAATTCTTTGAGTATTCAAACAAACGTAAATGACGAATATCCAATGGATCTAGAAGTATATTTGAAAAAACCTAATGAACAAGGATTTAATTTGATTTTACAAGAATCTCTTCCTGCTGGAAGTAACATTAGAACTTATACTGAATTGCCTCAACGAATAAATTTAGAACCAACTCTTAATGCATTCTATGATTTTGAAGGAAATACTAATGATAAGTCTGGGAGAAATAATAACCCAGTCACTATACAAGGTTCTAGCACACAGGGAATTTTTGGCACTGGGCGTTATTTTGATGGAAGTCAAAAACAAATAATTAGTTTAGGAAATATAGCTTCCAATACTGCTTCAAATGCAGGTTTGTTACAATTTACAGCAGGCAGAGAATTAACTCTTGAGGGATGGATTAAGCCTGACTTGACACAACCAGGAATAAATAACTCTCCCGGAGGTATTCCTAATGTTTATCTTTTTGGTAAAAAAGGAGACAATCAAGGATATGGTTTAAGATTGATCCAACAGGGTGGAAATTATTTCTTGAGGGGAATAGTTGGTTATCCAAATAGTCTTGGCGGTCAGACTCGAACAGTAACTTCTTCTGGTTCAATTACATTAAATCAATGGCACCATGTTGCACTTGTTTTAAAATCTACAAGTGGTACGAGTGGAAATATTACTATTTATCTTGATGGTCAGGAGGCTGGAAATGCTCCATGGGTTGAGTCAGCTTCTGGATTAAATAACAATAGATTAACGCATACAAATTCTTGGTCATTTACAATGGGTAGTCCTTCTAGAACTCCTTCTTCAAATGAATCTGGAGGATCTTTTACAGGAATTGTAGATGAAGTTCTTGTTTATAATAGATCTCTTAACGCTTTAGAAATCCAAGCTCATGCTTCTCCATTAGTTTCATGGCCTCAAGGAAGATATGATTGGGAGGTTAGAGCAGATGATAGTATATTCTCTGTTGTTAAAAATTATCATTTCTTTATGCAATCTTCTGGAGGAGGAGACCCTGCTCCTATTTTAAGTTCATTGAATCCTTCTACAACTACTACTCTTCCTCAAACAGTTCAGCTTATAGGAAGTAATTTTGTTCCCGGAGCTACTGTTTTATTTAATGGACAGAGTCTTCCTTCTTCTATTGTATCTAGTTTTGTAACCAGTTCAAGAATAGATATTACAATTCCTTCTAATTATCCACTTGGAATTTATCAAATAAAAGTAAGAAATCTTGATTTTCAGACTAGCTCAGCTCAAAGTTTAACCCTGCAATCATCTACTTTGGGAATGCCTTCATGTACAATAAGTTCTTGGCAAACAACTTCTTCGCTTTCTGGATTCTCTACACAAGGAGCTCATGATAGTGCTGCTACCGCATATAATAATTATATTTATATTTCAGGAGGACAATGGGGTACTGTTAGACCAAATAATCAAATATATAGGGCTTCTATAAACTCTGATGGTTCTCTTGGGACTTGGAATTTATTGACTACCATGCCTGAAGGTTTACAGGATCATAAGATGGTAATTAACAGAAATCCTTCTGGAACAGGAGCTACAATTTATCTTATAGGTGGATTGGCAGATAGAGGAAGTGGGGAAGTTGCAATAAATAATGTATATTATGCTCCTGTTTTAGGTGATGGAACAATAGGAAATTGGATTGCTGGACCTAGATTAGATTTCACAACTCATGGACATGATATTGCAATAACTAATAATAAAATGTATAAATATGGTGGTGGAAGTGGTGGTGCTGGAATCAATATAGTTGAGTATGTTACAATTAATAATGATGGTAGTTTAACTGGGGACGGTTCTAATAGTTGGATTAGAGGACCTACGCAAAATCTTCCAGTATCTAGAGCTTATTATCTTGCAGGAGGACCTTATCCTGAATGGGATGTTGCTGGAACAGGAATAGTTCCAAATAAAGTTTATGCTATTGGTGGAGAAGATGATTCTATGTGTGTTCCAACTACTACTCCTCCAATAAATACTAACTTAAATTCTGTTTTTGTTGCTACACCTCAATCAAATGGAGAAATAACCTCTTGGTCTTCAACTATATCTTTGCCAGAAGGAAGATTTGATCATTCCGCTAATTTTGTAAAAGATAGTATAATAGTTGTTGGTGGAATGAATCGTCCATTGCATACTTCTAATACTTGTGCATTTCAGGATGCTACTGCTAAAGATTCTGTATTTATAGCAAGATTAGATCAAAATGGTAATATTGTTAGATGGTATAATGGATCTAACCTTCCATCTCCTAGAGGAGACCATACATCAGTAATTTACAATAATAATATTTATGTTTTAGGTGGAAGATCTACTAATTTGAATGGTCCATATCCTTCTCAAGTCTGGTATGCTTCACTTAATTGTGTTCCTCAATCATCTGGAACTGGAACTCCTTTAAGCTTTAGTCTTTCTAGAAACCCTATATCTGGATCTGTACAAAGAGGGAATTCTATTTCTACTACAGTTACTGCAGCTTATACTTCTGGAACTTCATCTGTTGTAGCATTTACTGCTACTAACTTATCTGCTGGAATTTCTGCATTGTTTAGTCCAATAAGCTGCACTCCTTCCAGCGGAAGTCCTTGCTCTTCTACTCTTACACTATCTGCTTCTTCTAGCGCTGCTTTGGTTTCTAATCAAAGTGTTATAATTACTGGGACAAGCGGAGCAGTTGTTAGAAATGTGAATTATAACTTGACTGTTTTGAGTGTACCTGTTTGCACTAATGGACAGGTTAGAAATTGTCAGTTGCAACTTGGAGTTTGTCTGAATTCATTTGAGACTTGTACAAATAGTAATTGGCCTGGATGCAATTATGGTTTGATTACTGGATATGCTACTGTTGAAACGGGAGTGGCTTTGTGTCGTGATGGATTAGATAATGATTGTGATGGATCTCGTGATTTGGGCGGGGATTCTGGATGTCCTATTCCTCTTTATTCAAGATTTAACAATAATATTACAACCAACCTTACAAATGTTAGTGATCTAACTAGAGTGGTTAACTTTTCTATAGGAATTCCAAGAATTGGAAGAATACAATATATCGGACAAACGGTTAGCTTGTGGAGACTTGTTTCTGGTGTTTATCAGGCATTAAGCTTGGATAGTGCAATTGTTATGTCTGGTAATTTGGTAGGGGTAAACTCTGAAAATTATGCTGAGCTTAACCAAACAGCTACTGTTACTATTTACAATTTGACTTACTCTTCTGCTCCTGTACCAATCATTAGAAACGGCCCAAGCAGTATTATATGCCCTCTTTCCAGATGCTCTGTTGTTTCATACAACAACGGAGAATTTGTAATGACTGCTGTAGGATTTAGCAATTACAGTACTCAGAACTCTACTTGCGGAGATTCGTATTGTCATATATTAACCGAGACTTGTTCTTCTTGTAGTTCTGATTGTGGATCGTGTGGGACTGTAAGTAGTAGTTCAGGTGGTTCTTCTGGGGGATCATCAGGTGGTAGTTCTGGAGGAAGCGGTGGACCTCCTAGCAGATTTAATTTAGTCACTCAATGTAATGATGAAGTAGATAACGATGGAGATCATTTAATTGACTTCCCTCTTGATTTAGGATGCTTGAATGCTAATGATAATATAGAATTTACCGAAGATATACTTCTTACAAATCAAACAAGAGATGATGAACAAGATTCAATCAGTAATGTTGAAAATAATTCTAAAATAATGATTATATTCTGGATTGTTTCATTTATTTTAATTACTGGAATAGTTATAGTTGTTATAGAAATCACTAAGCATGTAATAAAACATAAAAGATTTAAAAATATGATTAATCAAAAAACGGCAGATTTATTAAACCCTCATCAAGAATAATGTCTTTCATAAGCTATTTATATAATAAAAAACTATTTAATTTTGATGAATAAAGAGGTTAGGAAAATATTACTTTTTCTTATTTTTATAGGATTACTTTTATTTGGAATATTATTTATCGGTGAAGATGTTCTTTTACAGCCTACTGGGCCTACTATTGATGAGATAACACCTAATATTATATATAATTCTCAACAAAGCGAAGTCACTGTTTATGGTTCCGATTTAAGTCAATCTCTTTATATAAATGTAAATCTGCAAGGCTCTGTTTTTCCTTTGGAGCCTTCATTATATCAGATTGAGTGGATAAGCGATAATGAAGTAAGGATTAACTTAAATCAAGGACTCCCACAAATACAAGCGGAAATATCTTTAGTAAATGAGAATAATGAAGAAACAAACTACTATCCTTTTGAGGTTAGATCTGGAGTTCCTCCTCAGAGTCCATCTATTGCTCAAGTTTCACCTATAGGTTTGGAAAATGCGCCTAATCTTGAAGTTTTACCTGCAACTGTATGGGGTAATAATTTTGATTCGATTGCAAAAATTATTATTGATGGAAATGACCTTAGTTCAAGAATTTTAACAAGAACAGATAAAAAAATAGATTTCTATATATTTAATACTGAAATTGAAAGCTTAAGCAAGATAAGAGTATATAATGAAGGGAATTATAGATCAAATGAATTTAACATAAAAGAAAATACTGTAAAATATCCAGACATATTGTACTTGTCATCTTCAGTTTTAGTAGGAGAATCGACTATAAATATTACAGGACATAATTTCTTTCAATCAACATCAGAATTATACTTAGATGCGAACATTGTTCCTAAAACAGATTATATATTCATTAATAATTCTGATGGAACATTTACAATAGAGTTACAATTAAATAACTTAGCTCTTGGAATTCATAGTATTTATTTTGATACCTCTCCAAGAAGACCTTCTGTAAATTATCAGAGGTATAAGTCAAATAAAGTCTACTTTGAATTAAAATCTTTATTAAGACAACAAATAAATTTAGAAAATAATCTTGTCAAGATTTCTTTTAGTGGAGATAATGGTGCTATATCTAGGATAGAAAATAAGCAAACTGGTTATATTTATAGGCTCAATAGCATGTATCCTTGGAGAATTCAATTAAGACAAATAGTAAATCCAACGAATCTTTCTGTTTGGATAAACCCTCCTCAAAGTAAAGACTATTTTAATCCATATATTGGCGATTGCACAAGAACTTTAAGTAGCCAGTTTGATAGAATTAATAACATCCAAAAATTGACTATTAGATGGAATTCGTGTGCAATAGATTCGCAAAATCACTTTAATTATATTCAAGAATATCTATTAGAAGATAATAGAAATTATGTGGAGATGAACTTTTATACTGAAAATATTGATGTAACTAATTATAGCATTTATCTTGTAAAAAACTATATTACTTTTTTAGATGATGATTTCAACTTAAATGAAACGGGTATGCAATCAGGAAGAGGTCTAGAAGTAATAAAAAATCCAGCATATAATATTTTATCTAAGGGTGGAAGAAATATTTGTTATGATTGGACTGAAAGTGAGCCTGCTGATGGGCAGCCTAGTTGCGGAGCTACAGGGTATGAATCTCTTCTGCCTGCTGAATGGATTAGAACAGATGGTGATGGGTATCAACTTCATCCGAACTCTTATTTAGATTTCTGGATAGGATATTGGAATGAAAATGGAGATTATATTTATGCTATCCCTGTAGATAATTACACTTATGCTAAAGGATACAGTTATGTTGGTGAGAGAGGTAGATACAAGAATACTGCAAATACTCTTTATCCTGAAAGTTTCAACCCTACAAATTTTGATTATAAAATGCCATATAAGTATAGAATAGGTGTAGGAAAAGGAACTCAATTCACAGATGAGGAAACTTGGATAAATATTGCAGATAATTTCAAGACAGTTCAGCAAGAACTAGATATGTTAAACACCCCGTATAAATTAAGAGATGTACCTGAGCATGTAAGATACTTGGATCTTGGCAGTTTGGTTCCGTTAGATAGAGAATTTTTTGATATTATTGATGGGAGACTTATACCAAAACAAAACCCTAATTCGAGTCAAATAGCAAAACTATTCGAAGAATCAAGAAATTACTTTGGAGCTGAAGAGTCCACATTATTTATCTGGGGCGGTGAACAGGATAGAGCCAGGGGCTTGCGTTATGAACCTATTCCTGGAATCACATTACCATTCTTAAGTAAATTAAATGAAGCTGGATGGAATCCTTGTTTTTATTCTGTAAATGGTGCATTACAAATACAAGTTGATGAAGAAGAATATAGAAATATGATTGGGCAGGAGACTGAATTTGATCCAACTGGACAACCAGTTATAATAAATTCTTCAGATGATCTTTATCGAAGATTTACTATGACCAGTGCATATTCTGATTCATTGGAAGAAGGCGAATCAAGTTATCTTAAATGGTTTCTTGAAAAATATAGAATTCTTAATAATAATCATAATGGTGCCAGATGTTTCTATTCTGATGGTATATTTGGAGGTTTAGTTTATGGAAGTGGGGGCCCATGGTCAAGACTCTACAATCAAAGAGGATGGGATGAAAAAGCAATGACATCACTAAAAGATTTTTTTAAGAAGGAATTTGAAGAACTAAGAAGAATTGACCCAGATACTTACACATTCCATGAGGCAGCATCCCAATTCTCTACTGATGAAGGACTTTTTCCAGTTCAAGCAACTCCTGGAGGAATAGCAAAAGAATCTCTTGGATCTGGTACTCATAAAAATAATGCTCAAAGCATACAATTCTATCAGAGAGTTTGGGGAGGATATCAGGATTTCATATTCTCAAATGAAATGTCTGATCCAAACTTAATTATCCCTACATATATCCCTGAAAATTTCTATGATTTTATAAAGGGAATAGATGGGGTAGATCAAGATTATAACAAAACTCTTGCTGAGACATATGCATTGCCTGGAATGGTTGGCTTTATGTATAAAGGAGCAATTCCATTCTATGTAGAACCAGGGGTTAAAAGTTCGGCAAATTATACTTCTATAGTAAATTTTGATCAAGCACCTATTGGAGCCATTCAAGAATATTGGTACCATCCATTAAAGTCATATGCTGACGTGAATAAGGAACTTGTTCAATCAAGACAATTGGCTAGAAACTATTTTCAAGGTCTGTGGCATCCTTCTGTTACTATAAGAAATTCGATTAATGAAAAATATTATTACATAGTAGATTATCATGTGTTAATCAAACAGAACAGCTTCGGTCTTAGTGAAGTTTCTGTGCCTAGAGTAATAAGTACCGTAAGACAACCATGGGGTAATGAATCATGGGCAGAGAGATATGGGATTATGTTCTTAAACACATATCTAAGAGAGCCTGGACAAACAATAAATTTTGAATTCGACTTTGATAGATATGGTGCAATAAGAGGAGCAAATTATAACTTATTTAAATATAGTAAGGAAAATGGAAGAGAATACCTTGGAACTTACAGTGATAGTTTTAGTTATACCATTAATATACCTGCAAGAAAATTTGTTTTATTGGAATTAGAAAAAGATGGAGATCAAGATGGAGATAGTATAACTGGAGTTATTGATTTATGCCCTAATACTGGGTCAAATAAAATGGTGAACTCTGCTGGATGTCCTATTCCTTCAATGAATGAATTCTCTAGCCAATTAACTAGTAATTTAGCACAGTCTAATAATCTCTTGAATTATAGAGATCTTTCTGTAGGTGTAAACAATATGGGCAGAATAGAATATGCTGGACAGGAATTGAGACTTTTAAGATTTGATAATAGAGAGCAGTCATTAAATGAGATAAATATTAGTGATGCAATAGAAATAATCCATAACAAAATAAGTGTAAAAACAGAAGATTATCCTGAATTAAACCAAACTGCTAGAATTACATTCTACGACTTAAATTATACTTCAACTCCTTTAGTTACAGTTCAGACATCTTCAGGATTTGTTCCTTGTGATTCTTCTAGATGTTCTATACAATCTTATAATCCTTCTACTGGTCAGCTTGTTGTAAATGTTGTTGGTTTTTCCAACTATAGCACTCAAGCTTCTACTGGAACAACTACTGGATCTAGCTCTGGAAGCACAAGTACTTCTGGAGGTAGCAGTGGTAGTTCTGGTGGAACTACCAGCCCTCCGAGAACAAATACCCTTATTACTCAATGCAATGATGAAATAGATAACGATGGAGATGACTTAGTTGACTATCCTGCTGATAATGGGTGCACTAATGAAGAAGACAATCTTGAATTAACTGCAGACTTAACTCAGGGGGCAAGTTCTGGAAATGAAGTTGATAATCAGAGTAAAGATTACTCTTTCAGATTTATATTTTGGATTGTTTTGTTTATGCTTGTTACTGGAATAATTATAACTACAATTAAAATTATCAGAATGTCTAGCCTAAACAAAAGATTTAGTAGACTAAGCCAGAGAAGCTCTGATTTGAATAATGCATTCAATACAAATCAAAGTGAACAAAATTTATTAAGAGATAACAACTATAGTTATTGAGGAAAGATGAAGATAGAAATTAATATTCAAAAAAAGCAATTTTTCTTTTTAATGGGTTTTGTTGTTTTGCTTGCTGGAGGAGTTTTTGTTGTGGCTTACGGTGGTGGTCCTCCTAACGTAATGGGGCATAGTTTTGGAGAATTAGAAGGTGCTACTCCTAATTGCCAACAGTTTCCGACTATTGGGTGTGGCAGTGCTCCATGAAGTCTGGATATTGTAGCTCCTTATTCTGCTATTGCTCAAAGAGCTGAAACTCTTGCAGGATTGAATTATTGGGATTTCTGTAGACCTAATGGAATTGGTTGCCCTCCATTTCTTGCTTACTCTGTCCCCAATAATCAGCAATGTCCTTCTGGAACTAATGGTTTAATATGTATCAAAAATCCCGGGCCAATTTCAGGTCTTTCTCAATCAAACTTCTTATCAGCCGTATTGGGTTTCTGGGCAGTGGAAGGCCAGCACTAGTGGTTCTGGTGCTTGTGATAGGGTTATATGTGGTTGATTTTAATATAATTTAAATAGGGAATTTCATTGTGGATTAGAAGGTGATGATGTGGATTTGTCAGAATTAAAAGATGATATTGGACCTGAGAAAATTGTCCAGGTTTATGACCCTGTAACAGGGATGAGGGGATTTACTGTAATTGATAATACTGCCTTAGGTCCTGCTAAGGGAGGAATAAGAATGACTCCTTCAGTTAATGTTAAGGAAGTATTTAGACTGGCCAGGGCAATGACATTGAAGAATTCTTTAGCTGGATTGCCTTTTGGTGGGGGAAAGAGCGGGATAATATTTGATAAAAATATCGATTCAAATAAAAGAGATATTTTCCTTAAGTCTTTTGCTAGGTCTCTAAGAAATTTAGTTCCTAGTGAATACATAGCTGGCCCTGACATAAATACAACTGAAAAAGAAATGGAGACATTTGTAAAAGCACATGGAGATTTTAATGCTGCAACTGGAAAACCAATTGATTTTTGTAAAGTGATTAAGGGAAAGAAAGTCTGCGGATTACCTCATGAACTTGGAAGCACTGGTTTGGGAGTGAGTTGTTCTACTCAAGTTGCTTTGAAACATGCTGGAATTCCTTTATCTGGAGCTAAAATCGCAATAGAAGGGTTTGGAAATGTGGGATACTTCACATTCAAACATCTTGAAGAAGCAGGAGCTAAGATTGTTGCAATAAGCGATAGCAAAGGATGTTTATATAATGAGAATGGGTTGTCATTTGAGGATATAGCTCGCGTTAAAAAAGACAAAGGAAGTGTTACATTAGGAAAAGGAAGAATGCTACCTGGACACAAGTTGTTTGAACTTCCTGTTGATGTTTTAATTCCAGGAGCTTTGCCTGATGTTATTAACAGATCTAATATGAATTCCATTCAAGCAAAAATAATTGTAGAAGCTGCCAACATACCTATTCCCTTAGATGTTGAACAAGAATTAAGTAAGAAAATATTGATTGTTCCTGATTTTGTAGCTAATGCTGGCGGAGTTATTTCAAGCTGGGTTGAATATATAGGTAAAGATGCAAAATACATGTACAAGACAGTAAAGGATAAAATTACTAAGAACACAGAGTTAGTTTTATCAAATGCAAAAGAACAGGGAATCAACCCAAGAGATGCTGCTAATAGGATTGCTATAGAAAGGGTAAAGCAAGCAATGCTTAAAAGAGCTAAGGGTTTAAAGTAAAAGATTAATTAAAATCAAAAAATCGATGCACCACCACACACTTTAGTGTGTGGTTTGATTGGTGCTCGATTTTTGGATGATCGAAGTCTTGAACACACCCTAAAGGGTGTGGTTTGTGTGAGAGACTATCGACATCAAAAAGGCTTTTGCTGATTATCTAGGTTATTATCTTTATTTTGTGGTAATTGAGGTCCGTCATCACTATCTTCTTGCATCCTCTTTAATGATTGTTGCTCTAATTTAATTTGCTTCTGTAATTTTACTAACTTCTCTTCACTTCTTATTTGTTCTAATTGTTTCTGCATATCAGCTATTCTTTTTTCTGTTTCATTAATGCTTGTTTCATTTGTTTTGTCAACTGTAGTAACCTTAACTTCTGTTTTTGCAGGAGGATATGATTTCTTCATTAATTTCTTTGGATTTGGTTCGGTTGGGCTTGATTTAACATCTAAAGACATACGTTTTCTCATTACTATAATGAAGATAACTAATGCTAATACCACTCCGATAACATAATAATAAACGCTTGAAAAACCTCCAAATGTTTCGCTTATTGCAAGTCCAGTTAATTCACTTTCAGATGTTTCTGATTCTGTTAATTCTGTTGTTTGTTCTAGTTCTTCTCCTTTAACTTTTGAACTGGTGAAATTAATATTTACAATTGTTGTTCCAAGAGTGTATGGACCAAACTCTTTTTCGTCTACTATCTCGCCTGTGCCATTATTAATTATTCTTGCTTTTAATTTTACTTTATCAACAACACCATAATAAGTAAATCTGTACTCTCCTGATTTTTTAGCAACACCCTCGAATAGATCAATCTCTTCATTGTTTAAATCAGGGTCCACTACCGATATACTTAATTTATTATCAGGATTTGTTATTACAATAAATTCAGTCTTTCTAACTTCAACAGCTGTTACTGTCGCTAAAATAAGGAAAATACTCATCACCAATAAGCTCTTTTTTATGTTAAGCATTGTATCATGAGTTAGTTTGTCTTTATAAGTTTTTTTAGTCTGAAGAAATAGGAATGTTTTAATATATAGATGTGTTTTTTAAATTATGAAGAGAAGCAAACAAAATATAAGTGGTGAATATTGCAGGGACTATAAGTGTTCTTCAAGTTATGCGTCGAAAGGTTGTATGTTTTATAGCCTTGGATTTGTAGGAGCTGCAGTTTACAATATATCTGTTGCAAGCGGATTCTGGGGAGTTATTATAGCAATATTGAAAGCAGTAATATGGCCGGCTTTTCTAGTATACAAATTATTTAGTTATATAGGTTAATTATTTTAATAATTAGAATTATCTATGCGTAAAACATCTCTCTGAATCTTTTTGACCCGGGCTCCTAGTAGCAAGCATTGTCATTCCGTGGCTATTTGCTGCAGCTAAAACATCTGCATCTTTAATAGAGCCTAGGGGGAAAACAATTCCAGTTACTCCAGCTTTATGAGCAGCCTCTACAACATCAGTTGCAGGCATATAAGCGTCTGAAGCCATAAATGTTTCCTCGGCTCCAAAACAACTATTTGTTCCACCCCTTCCATTAGCTAAATCTATTGCCATGCGTGCTGCATCTATTCTGCTTCTTTGTCCCGATCCAATTCCATGTACGCGATAATGATTTCCTATAACTACCGCATTTGAACGAGTAAATCCTGCAACTCTCCACTGAAGTAAAGCTGCCTGAACCTCTTCTGATGTTGGCTGTCTATCAGATACACACTCTAAATCTGAAGGTAATTCTATTCTTGTCTGCCACCTAGGCTGGACTAACATCCCACCAGATACTCTTTTATAATCCAGTCCATTGTCTACTACAGCTTCGTCAAAATTATTTATTTCTACTACTCTTAGGTCTTGTCTTTGTTTTAGAATATCTAATGCTCCATTACTAAACGAAGGTGCAAAAATAACTTCAACATTTTTTGCCTTATCTACTAACTCGCGAGCAACATATTCATAAACAATTCCTGATGTAACGTGTACTCCTCCGAAACTTGAAAGAGGATCTGAGCCCCATGCATAATCAAAAGCAACGCCCGTGTTCTTGGCTAATCCAACTCCTGAAGGCATTTCATGCTTCACGATACAATAAGCTGCTTGACCCCAACGCGAGTCATGTAATGATTTTACTACAGCCAAACCTAGATCCATATCTCCTAAATTGATATATCCTAATCCTCTTCCTTCTTGCAAAACATCGAAGTTTGCCATCGTAGGACCACTTGCTCCTTTCTCAGCATAAAATGCGGCAGGAGAGCCAGGATTTATTCCGTATCTTAAAGAATGTCTTTTAATAAATATTGGAAAATCCAATTTTTCTGGTAGATTTTCTTCTACTTTTTTTCTATATTGAGCTCTATCTTCTTTTCTTTTGTTACTCATTTATCCGGTTCCAAATTTATACAATGATCTTACAGCGCGAGGGTCTTTCATAGATTCACTCATGAAAGCTGCTACTGCTGTATCATACCTTGCAGTTAATTCAAACACTTTAGGAACTAATCTTGCTCTCTGTGCAAAAGTAGTACATCCAGTTTCAACAGTTACTCCCTCTACTACTGATTGATAATCATTTGGATCACAAACAACTGCGCAACTAGGGAAGTTTTTAGCTGCTGCTCTTATTATAGTAGGTCCACCAATGTCAATATTTCCCCTAGCATTTTCAAAATTAAATGGTTGTCCTGTTTTTTCATCAACATCTCCAGCTTTTATTTTTGAAACCATTTGTTCAAATGGATAAGCATTTACAACAACCATATCAATAAAGACTCCTCCGTTAAGAGTTTGTCTTAAATATTCTTGATGTTTTTGATTTCCTCTTTCGCCAAGTATTCCTGCATGAATCTTTGGATGTAAAGTTTTTACAAGTCCCCCGTCCATTTCGGGAAAGCCCGTATATGTTGCGACTTCTACAAGATTATTTGCTGCTCTATCTCCTAGCATTTTTTGTATTGCAGTATAAGTTCCACCCGTAGATAAAAACCTAACTTTTGGATTAGCTGCTGTGAGTCCATGAACTAGAACATCTAAACCAGTTTTATCAAAAACGCTAACTAATACATTGTCAACTGGAATATGATCTAAGACTTGTCCTTCTAAAGCTCTTATTGACATATGTTGAATTTGTAATTGTATTATTTAAGCATTGTTGGTAATTAAGATATGTTTTAGAAAGAGATTTATTAATTTCAAAAAGAAACTTTACTTCTTGCGTAACTTATATTTTTTTCCATTCTTTCTTTTGCTGAGCCTAAATAACTCTCTATCTGTCCTGCTAAAATAGCTCTTTTATTTGCTGAAAGAGCATTGTGTAATGCTTCGAAGTCTGGATCACCCATTGAAACATCTAACAATTTTCTTCCTTTTGATTTTGCTTCTTTTCCCATTGCTTTAACAAAATCGTGACCAATTCCATGTTTTGGATGGACCCATCCTTCTCCTCTTAAAATAGCGACCATAGCCTCGGAAGGATTATCTCTAACTGCTTGAAGATTTACAGATACTACATCTCTGTTGATATGTAATTGATCTAAAGCTTTTGATGCTCTCTCAAATGATTCATAAGTCTCTGCCATCATCGCTTGAGGTTGATATCTTCCTTGAACAGATGATCGTAGGTCTCTTTGTAAATCAGTTTGAACCATTGCATATAACACACGCATTCCGCTTTCAACCACTGCAACTTTTCCAGCAATATTTTCCCAGTCAATTGGATTATTTTTTGTTGCATCTGCACTTGAACCACCAAGTCTTTTCTTTGCATCTAGTGAAGTTACTTCTCCGATTGCTGATGAATATAATATTCTCATATCATTTGCAAAATCTCCTAAGACATGCATTAAAGAAACTAGTCCATGTCCGACATCAGTTAGTCTTTCTTTTTGTACTACTTGTGTTGCTGTGTAGTCTGGTTCTAAGCCTAGTTTAGCTAGAGCAACTTTTTCAAATTCTACAGACTTTCTACTTCCTATAACCATATCTACGCTCGCTCCTGTTCCTACAATTCCTGAGACTTTTCCTCTTAGGCCATCGAAATTTCTACATGCCATAACTAATCTGTCTGCTAATCTAGCAGCATAACCTGAAAATGTTAAACCAAAAGTAACAGGAGATGTATCTTGCAAATGAGTTCTTCCTGCTTGAACAATATCTGCTGAAGATTCTGCTAAGTCACAAAGTTTTCTTACTGACTCAGCAACTTTTGGAGCAACAACATCTGTCCAGGCTTTTCTTAAAAGGTATGACCTTGCTGTATCTAATATATCATAAGATGTTGTTCCGGGGTGAAGCAATGCCTTTGTTTCTGCAGATACAAATCTTCCTATTTCGTCTATGACTGCCAATTGGTCGTGTTTTGTAACTTTTTCTTCAAGAAGAGCCATATTCAGAGGATCAATTTGCTCCAAAGCTCTTTCAACTTCATCTACATTACTCTGCTCTGCCTGACCAAACTCGGCTCTCGTTTCTAAAAGAACTTTTTGAACCAATGCACAAGCCCTCCATTCTGCTTCAGCACTTATATAATCTGTTAATTTTGAGGATGACATTGCGTATTTGCCATCGTCGGGAGAAACTGAACGAAGAGCTTGTCTTCTTGCTGTAGCATCTTCAGGGATTAATTTAGAAACTAAGTCTTGGCTCACATAATCTTTTGCAAACAATCTTTTATATAATTTCTGCAAGTTTTTTTGTTCAGAGATAGTAATAAAAATTAATTATTTATTTGTTTAAATGTGACTAGCACACTATATCTGATGAGTCAAATGGTCTTTTTAATAGATCTTGGTGATTGAGACATTTACAGACCAAAAATTATAAACTTTGTTTACCATCTTTTATCTGCGAACAGGTGAAAGATACACCATACAACAGATAGTTTTCTCTAGTTACCCACTACAATTGTATTTCTATAATGTAGAGGGTAAAGTTTATAAACATTTGATTAGTAGATTATTCATGGTATATCTATACAAAAAGATAGTTAGTGGTAAACCTTACTATTACCTTAGGGCATCTGAAAGAAAAGGTAAAAAGGTGCTTTCAAAGGACATTGCTTACTTAGGAAGTTCAATAGATGAGGTAAGAATATCTCTTGAAAAGGTAGAATTCAAGAACAAAATAAGGAAAGCCTATAAAACAATTAAAGGCTTTCTAGAATCAAATCATTGGCTTGAGAAGGCTAAAGAGTTAAAACTAAAAAAAGATAATTTTCTTGAAGAAAAATTATATGGGGTAGAATCTTGTAAATTACATTATAATGATCATTTTAAGAAATTAGACAATTTAACAAAAAAAGAGATTTTAAAAAATTTTATAATAGAGTTTGCATTTAACACTGCATCAATTGAAGGAAACACCATAAGTTTAGAACAAGCTAGAAACTTACTCCAAGATGGTCTAACTCCAGAAAATAAGACTTTAAGGGAAATTTATGATCTTCAAAATACAGAAAAAGTCTTTTTTGAATTAATTCACTTAAAGGAAGAAATTACTCATGAATTTATAATTAGAGTTCATGATGCTCTACTTGAGAATATTGATCCCAGAAAAGGTTATAGGACAACAGATGTAAGAGTCATAAGAAGTAATTTCGATGCTACTCCTGCTCCATATGTTAAAACAGATATGGATTTATTATTAAAATGGTATGAAGACCATAAAGATAAACTGAACCCTTTGGTGTTAGCAACTATTTTCCATCATAAGTTTGAAAAGATTCACCCATTTATGGATGGAAATGGTAGAACAGGAAGAATGATTTTGAGCTATATTTTGTTAATTAACGAATATCCACCTTTAATAATTCGTAAAAAAACCAAATCAGCTTATCTTAATGCATTAAGAAAGGCAGATAAAAGTGATCTAACCAAATCTTCAATAGAAAATTATTCAGAAATAGTTAAATTTAATGCAGAAGAGATGGTAGATACTTATTGGAATATTTTCTTATAATTTATAAATGTTCGACGCCCCATTAAAATCTCAAGATGGGGTTACGCCCGTCCCGGCATACTCCCCGTTTTGCGATTAGAATGGAATGTTTTATGTACAGGTTTTATACAATATTTCTCAGACGTTAAGAGTTTAAAAACATTGTCGAGATTAAAGTGATGGATTAATACTTTGAGAAAAATTCAGCTATTAAGTCAAAAGTCATTTGCGGAGCCTTATCTTCTAATTCTTTTTTGCTGCTTATATGGTAAAGAGAATGAGTTTTATCATTAGCATCATCTTTAAATTCATCGGCTTTTTGTAGTATTCTTTCTATTAATTTTGATTCATCTGCATCAAAACTTTTAAGCTTACTCCTAAAATTCTTTATTAGCACTGATAGATCTTGTATTCTATTTCTATCTATATCTAAATAGAGGGCTTTATCTTCCTTAGTTTTACCAGGAAATTTCTTTTTTATCATTTCAACTATTAGGTTCTCTATGACTTTTCTAATAAGAATGAAAGAAGCAGTGTAACATCCAGATGAATAAGCCCTGTTTATTTCATCAATATGAGCTTTAAGGAATTTGTTTTGAGTAGAGAAGCTAACAAAATCCACTATTCTTTTTTTCAAGTTTCCATGATTATTGTTTTTTTTAATCTTTATGACTTGAAAACTTTTATCTTTTAGGCTATCTCTGTCTTTTTCATCCAAATAGCTCCTAACTGTAAATCCATCTTTCTTTCCCCAAATTTCCCCAGCAGCATTTAAAGTAACATTATTTTTACTTGAAAGCTTAGATAATTTTACATATAATGCATTTTCAGTCTTTTTTGGGAATTTTTTCTTCAATTTAGATAGTATCTTGGGATTAAGTTTCTGGTTAGTCATTTTATCATCTTTAGAATGTCATTGAACCTGACACTTACTTCTTTTAAATCATTTCCGATTAAAGGAATACAATGTCCGACAGAATTCCTTGTTGGAATGGCTTTATCAACTATAACTCCAAATTTAACCTTATCTTGTTCATGTAAATATGGTCTAAAATCGTTCCAGTTTTTTCCAAACATAATTATCTCTTTTAAATGGCCTAAGTGAGTGTATTCCAATTCGTCTTTTCTTTTTGCACCATCATATGGATACCTTTGAATCTCTAATTTAACTGAGTCTTTGACTCCAGGAGTAGTGCGAGAATTCCACCAAATAGAAGGATCTCCCAATGCAATTCTTATCATGCTTCTTAATGTGTTCTCCGTTACATATAACCATGCATATGCTTCAGACATTTTCTCTACCGAAGTGATGCCTTTTAAGTTGACAGAGAAGGATGTCTGCTTTTTTACTATTTTTTGAACCTTATTTCCCAAAATTTTAGATTTATCTTCTCTTTTTGGTTGATCTATTTTATTGATTGATTCTGGAATATAACTCAAAACTCCAGAGTTTTTATGATAGAATCCTTGATTATTCTTTTTAGATAAACCGAGTTTTGCACTTTTTTTGAGTAAGGAACTTACCTGAGTAGGATGCAAACCAACAATCTTGGAGATTTTCTCATAACTTCTCTCGCCATTTGCATTTCTTAAGACCGTCTTAGATTTGTTATGAGTATTGGCATATTCCATACAATTTCTTTTTAAAATTTCTACATCAATAATTTCTGACATCTTTCTCCTAGAACTCGTGACGATCAATCCCTGTTATTTTTTCAAGATCTCGTTTACTCAGTGGACCTTCATAATTTTTTAGTATTCTTTTCTGTTCATCCTTACTTCTTCCATTCAAAGAAGTGACAACTATAAGCAGATCTAATTTATTATTAACATCTTGTAATAGCTCTTTTTCAGTTTTATCTTTTTTCATCATTTTTCTTTTTTTTGTTTTTAGAAAGTATTAAAGCAGCATAACTTTCACTTGTGCCTAATATATTTGCTATATCTTTGTAACCAATACCAAGGCTATTCAACTTAAGAATAGATTCTGTCTGAGTTTTATCATCTCTCACTACATTTACTGCAGTTAGTTTAATTAGTAAGTCTAACTTTTTTGCAACAAGATCTTCACTCATTTTCTCTTCCACCCTCTAGTGTCTCTTACGTTCTTTATTCCTATTAGTGGACTTATCTCGTCCGAAGTGAGTCCTGCTTTCTTAAGATGATATATCTTGTCATCTTTATCTTCAATGCTCTGAGTAGCTAAGACTGTTGCAATCTTATCAAGTTTGTTGCATATTATTTCAAACTGTTTCTGATCCATCATTCTTTCCTCCCTTACGCTTTTTAGATAAAATAACATTCACATAATTCTGAGTAGTGTTGAGTGTCTGCGCGATCTGCGAGGGTTTAAGGCCTATATTGCTGAGCTGTAAAATTGCATCTGTCTGGCTGGCATCTTTATCAAGGTTCATTCTAGATAAGAGCTTAACCATTAGGTCTAAGCGTTCAATTACTTCTTTTTGAAATTTTTCACTCATTTTCTAGCGTATTTATTTTTATTTATGAGCTGGCTAACTCTTCCAGCAGACATACCAATAGCGTCAGCTATCTTTTGATTGTCAACTTCTATTTTTTGGAGAAAGAGTATTAACAATGCTTTTATGTCTTCTACATCTTTCTTTAAATCATCAAATTCTTTTTGGTCTACCATGTTTCGCTAAAATAGATATAATATATAAATCTTTCGGTATCTTTATTTTATCGTATATTAATACTAGACATTATATTTTGATATTATATGTTATTTAATATTATATGTCTTTAATCTGATTCAATACCTCTTCTGTATTACCAGTATGCGCTAAAAAGAAATGTAACTTGCCTTTTCCAAGCTCAGCCCACTTATCAGCGATCTCTACCTTATAAGCCGTATCCTCGTTGCTTATTCTATCTCCACCTTTCCACTCAATAGCTAGGAAGTTTCCTTTCTTTGTTATTGCTATAAAATCAGGATAGAATTTATTTGGTCTCCATCCTTGTATATAGAACGGATCTTTCTTCTCTTTATTTCTTACCCAGAACTTAATATTTGGTAAAGCTTCCGAATCGAGCCGAGATATGAAAGCATGTTCTTCTTTATTCAGCTTACCAATATCTTCATAGAAGTTTCTCTTAAACTTCTCCCCTATTCTATCTGCAATCATCACCTTATCTGAGAACTTTTCAAACTCTTTTACTTTAATCTTCTTTTCCCTCACATACTTGTCAAACTGTTTCTTAGAGTATTCAATAAGCCTATCTCGGATAATGTCATCTAACTTATCTTTAAAGATAAAACGATTAACTGAAAGCTCAGATAAGCTATATTTCTTGAGTTGATACTCAACCGCTTTATCTAAAAACTTGATTTTATCCTCTTGATCAATCATAACAAACTTAAGCTTTCCATCTAGCCATGAAATAAGCTCTTTTTGAGAGAAGTTCTTATCAAGATATGTAATATTGAGAGTTGTCTGCCTCTCTTTTATCCATTCGTTTTCTTTATGTATGTCTAAAAGAAGTCTGCCATCGTTATCATAATGAATTTTAAAATCAAATTGCGTGTCTTGCTTAGAAAGTTCAAAATCTTCACCGATAAGATCTGCAAACTCCAAAGGCTCATCTTCAAAAGCCATAATCGGAGCAAACAAATCATCTTTTACAGTCTTTCCTACTTCAAACTCATATTTAGCATTTTTCTCTTCTGCATTAATTAAATCATGTCTACTGAATCCATTGGTTTCTAATCCGTCTATAATCTCATTTGCTACTTCATTGAAATTCTTACCTGTAGCAAAAATATAGGAATTATTTAATTCAGGATTCTTCTTTTCTTTAGCATTAGGTAGTCTTACAATTCTCCCTATTATCTGTTCGACAGAAATCTTAGATCCAATATTAGCCACCGAAATCAAAATATATGCAAATGAACAGTCCCATCCTTCCGCTAAAGCATTAACTGTTATGATGTAGTTTATCGAACATTTCCTACTGAATAAGTCTACACCTTCTAGTTGATTTTGAGAAGAGGTTTTTATTGCAATTTCTTCTTCTGGAATCTTATGCTCTTTCATTAAGAAGTCTTTTATGTGTTGAACAGTAATAACTGTAGTCTTATCACTTTCCTTTTCTTGTTGTGCTTGTAAGAGTGCGATAGGTCTAATGTATTCGCCCTTCTCTTTCTTTGCAATATCAGATAATTCTTTTCTCTTAAAGATTCCTCTAGTAACTGCCTGTTGCCATTGTGAAACACTCTCTAGCACAATAGGAATCTTAACCATCTTTTCTTCTTTTAATTCAACAGAACTTGTCTTTACCAAGACATTACTTTCTTTTCTTGGGGTGGCAGTATATTCAATAATAAAGCAAGGATTAAGTTCTTTCAAGAACTGAATGGATAAATCTGTCTTTGTTCTATGCCCTTCATCTATTACAATTAAGGGATTGCTTATTCTTATGACATTAGCTAAAGAATTGATTACAGTATTAGACTCGTCTTTCTGTAGTTTACTATCATCTGCTAAGTTCTCAAAGTGGCTTATGAGTTCTCCATTTTCTTGATACACTTTATACTTATTCTGTAGCTTCTTGTCTTTTCTAAAAGAATCTAAACTAGATACAATAATGCAAAGATTATTTTCCACATCTTGCTTTCTTATTCTTAGAGCTTCTTCATTAGAGAAAATTCTTATTTTATTATCAAAATATTCGTCCAATATTCTTCTATGAAAATCATTCTTATCGTTAAGTTTCCTTAGCGTCTGGGATTTGATAGCTTCAGATGGAACAAACCACATAATTATGCCTCTTTCTAGTTTATTTTCTAAAGAAATATCAATGATTTCTTTGATGGAATGACAAGCAACCAATGTCTTACCGCCACCAGTAGGAATTTTAATACAAACAAAGGGAATATTTTCAAATTCTTCATTGTATTTCTCTCCTACTTTTGAGATAAAGGCATGTTTTGCTCCAAACTTATTTAATTCTTTCAAATAATCTTTTAATTCCTCAATCGCCTTTTCTTGATATTTTTTAAGCTCCATTAGTAAATTCTCACCTCATAAGGAATTTGCTTAAACTGAATTTTGTGCTTCTCTAAACTCTCTTCATCAAGTAAACATTTGTCTGCATAAATAACTCTCCGATTATCATCTTTCTTAATATTCTTCAAAAAAGATTTATTGAGCACATTCTTACCTTTCTCTTTAAAGATGAGGTAATAATCAGTTTCATTAAGGTTTGAAATAAAATTTCCTTTAATTTGCCTTTTATCTAAGTTAGTCTGTGTTTCTGTAAAATAAATATAGGTTGCGAGCTGTTCAAATTCGCAATTCTCATCTATCTTTCCATCTTCATTGAATAATGGTTTATCGAGTTCACAAAATTCAAAATCCTCTTCATAATTATACTTTTTAATTGCTCTTTTTACTCTTTCAGCAGTTACATCTTTTGCAACTTTGTCTTCTAATTCAATTAAAATAAATTTTCTATTGCTCTTATCTACCTTATTTAATTCCATGACTGCATGTCCTGTTGTTCCAGAACCTGCAAATGAATCAAGAATGATAGAATCTGAAGAAGTAATTATTTCTATAAGGTGTTTTATCATATTTACTGGCTTTGGGTAGTTAAAGATTTTTTCATCAAATAGTTCTTTTATTGCTTGAGCTGCTTGAGCATTCATCCCATAATCCATTAGTATGCTTCTTGGAGCTGTTTTTCTATCCTCCCCATCTTCATAAAGGTATAATTTATAGAATACTTTCCAAGTGCCAGATTTTTTATCTTTCTTAAATTCCACCTTCCCTCTTGATTTTTCTTTTTCAAACCTCTCTTTACTCCATCTCCAAATACCAGGAGAAATATCAATTAAACTTCCATCTGGAGCTTTTATGGGATAAATCAAGTTTGGTCTATTTTGATCTATACCAGGTTCATACAAATTTTTTAGTTTATAATATCCCCATTTCTCGAAATTTTCATCTTTTAATTTATAATCCTTAACTGTTTTTTCATTTAGTTTGGTAAGAAATCTAGGTTGTAGATTTTTATTTTTTGCAAAGCATAGTATATATTCATGTTCAACTGCAAAATATTTATTATCATTTCCTCCGCCAGCTTTCTTTCGCCATACTAAAGTATTAATGTAGTTCTCTAGTCCAAATATCTCATTCAGAAGGTATTTTAGATTCTCATATTCTACATCATCAATACTAATAAAAATTACACCATCATCTCTTAGTAGCTCTCTTAATAATTTAAGCCTAGGAAACATCATACATAACCATTTATCATGTCTGCACAAATCTTCACTCTCTCCACCAACTACCTTGCCCAACCATTTCTTGATTTTTGGAGAATTAACATTATCATTATAGACCCAACCTTCATTTCCTGTGTTGTAAGGCGGATCTATATAGATACACTTTATTTTTCCATAATAATAAGGCATTAAAGCTTTTAGAGCTTCTAAATTATCTCCATGAATAATAAGATTTTGGGAGTTTTCTCCAACAGATAGAGATTTTACTTTCTTTAAAAGTCTAAATGGGACTTCTTTATCATGATTCACTACTTGCTCTTTTCCTATCCAGTTTAATGTCGGCATTTTATACTACACCAAAAATGGTAAACTATCTTCTTATATAAATTTACCCAAAAATGGTGTATGAATAAAGATTTACCTTCTCAAAAGCCATATTTTATTGTATTCTTTAGGCTTTATAAAATGATACATTCCATACTACGCCCGTCCCGGGAATCGAACCCGGCTCTTAGCCGCGACAGGGCTATGTACTAACCGATATACTAGACGAGCTTGATATTTGATTATAAAAATTGTTTTTAAACCTTATGTTGTTATAAAATTTAAACAAAGTTGTCTGACGACAACATGCATAAACTTTATCGAGTAAAGTTTATATATCATTCTAACATATATGTTGTATGAAAAGGAAGATGATGAATCATTCTAAAGACGACCATATGCACCATGATGGATATCATGAACATTTCAAACCTGGGGACTTGAAGCCTTATGCTTTAGGACATGCTCTTGGAATGATGGCTATGATTGTTCTTGTTTTTTATGGGTTGTTTGTATGGTTTAGTAACTTTGAGACTGCATTTATAATTGCAAAATATCCAATAGGGTTTTCATTCTATGATTGGACAGTACTGATTGGATTGTTGCAGAGTTATGTAATGTTCTATGTAATGGGTTGGGCTTTTGCTAGATTCTATAATGGTGTTTGATTTTAAGGAAATGAATTTCTATTTTTAGAATGAATGTCTTGTAAATGATACTGTCAAAGGTTTAATTATTATTTTATCGAATATAAAATTAAAAAAATATCGACAGGTTTTTAAGCAAGTTTTGTGCATATTTTCTATGGTAGGAAAACTTGTGGTTCAGGAAGAAGGAATGGGGTGTGGCATAGCTTGTGTAGCATCTGCACTTGGAATAACATACCAAGAAGCTAGAAAACTCTCAGATAGACCTGAAGGATCTTACATTAATGGTTATAATTGCAAAGATTTAGTTAAGATGTTGAATAAGAAAGGAAAGAGTTATTCTTGTAAGAAATTCAAGTCTGAAGATACAGAATTACTTAAAAAACAAGGAACTATAGTTTTTGTTAAAGAAGGAGAAGATGATATATGGGGGCATTACTTAGTAAAGACTTCAAAGGGCTGGATGGACTCTTGGGTAAACTGGCCGTCAATTACACCAGCAAAAGCAAGTTACCATAGTGAACTTATCGGCGAGCCTCAATGGGTTATTTATGAGAAGTAGACTTCTACTAATTATTTAACTAGATTGTAAAAGATAAGCTCCTATAAACATAAGAAGAATAAAGACTACTTTTTGTAAAAGGATCTTCTTACTTAAATCCTCTTTTATTAGATGTGGAGCAAAAATCGTTAAGAATAAGCCAATCAAGAATACAAAAAAGGGTTGGAACCCATTGATTACTGAAACAAGTGCGATAGGAGCTAAAAGAAGAGCATAACTAAAGATCATAACTGCAATAACATTTACGGTTTCATTTATGGTATTTAAACCAAGTATATTTTTACCATTTCGTTTTAATGATGAAATAAAATCAGATCTATAACTTTTTACTCCAATAAATAGAATTATCCCAAAAATTAAACTTCCTAAATATTCCCAAAAACTAACTGTCCAATAATCTAACTCTATTGCAAAAAACTTAAACAGTACAGCATTAAGGCTGACTATTAATGAAGCTAAGATCATTAAGAAAACAATATTTCCCCTCAATTTTGTTTTTCTTCCATCAAATTTTAGCGAAATTCCTACAGCTCCAATAAGGATCATTAGTGATGCTAAAATTTGAGATTTAGATAGAATTTCGCCTAGGATAATAAAAGATAAGAAATAATTAAAGACTGGTATTATCTGAAAAATTGGAATAACTGTCGAAGTATCTGCTTGATTTAATGCTTTAAGGTAAGGAAATAAATAAGAAATTGATATAAAACCTATCAATGTCATTAGAAGTGCTGTACTAATATTTACATCTAACACTGAAGGTTTAAAGATTAAAATTAGTATTGCAACAGGTAACGCTATAAAACATGAAAACATTACTAATGTGCCAGACCCTCCTTTGAAATATTTTGAAATTAAAAATTTGTCAATAAAATTAGATATTGCCCATAAAAGAGGAGCTATAAATGCAAGAAGTAACCAATTCATGAAATAATTAGAGATTTATAAGTTAAAAATACATCTGACTTGATCTTTTTTAGGAAAGGTTCTAAATGTATAATATAATATTTTCATTTTTAATTAAAATAGGTTTTGTAAGCTGGCTCTTGCATAACTGCATGAGTAGCACCCATAATTGCTATAACTTTATCATATTTCTTAAAAGCACCTAGAATTGTCTTTACTCCATGTTTATCTCTTTCTATTGAAGCATCTCTTGATATTTTATTTAGGATAGAATCATTTTTGAAAGGATATGGAGCAATTAAGTAAAATTCATGATTACTAAAATCAATTTCTTTTTTGAACAACTTATTATGTATTTTATTTAAATTATCTTTACTATAATCAAAACGTTTCCAATTTGATGCATTCCTAAACTGGTTAATTCTACTTTGCAATTGAGTCTCCAATCTATCTTTATCGAGATAAGGAATATTTCTCAAGATGTACTTTGCAAAAATTAATTCTTTTGGATATTTTCCTAAAAGAAAATTTATTTCTTTATTATAAGGTAAATCTCATGAAAATGCAGGGATTTTATTTTTTTGTGCACAATAGACAAGCCACGTGCTTTCCCCACCTACTTTTATTATATCATTTTCTGATTTAAAGTCGCTCCAATTCTTTTCATTAGACCAAGATTCAACAAAGACAGCATCTGGCTTTAATTTCTTAAATAAATCTCTGAATTTTTTATATTGAATGTGGCTGGGATCAGCAATATGCCCTGCGCCTAATACTATAAGCTTTTTCTTGCCATTAGTAAGCTCATAAATGTAAGGTAAATCATAACATATCTTTACTGCCTCTTCATGAGATAGTATTGGATATTTCATCTATTAGTTTAGTATAATTGAATTATAAATCCTTTACCTCAATAATTTCTTCATACAATCTTGTGAACAGCAAGAATGAAAGTCTTTTCTGCATTCATTGCATATGAATATTAATTTGTTGCATGACTTAATCTTACAATTTCTATAAAGATCTGATTGAGTGCTACAGTGTATGCAATTATTGATTTGTTCTTTATCTTGGCCTATTGGTGAAGAGAGGCGATTGTCAAAAACGAAACATTGTCCTTCCCATACATCTGTATTTGGAATGGTTTGGCAGAATTTGATTATTCCTCCTTGAAGTTGTTTTACGTTTGTGAAACCTTCTTTTACCATATATGCACTTGCTTTTTCACATCTAATCCCTCCAGTACAATAAGTTAGAATCTTTGCGTCTTTGGGAAGATTAAGGTTCTTTACAAATTGAGGAAATTGTCTAAATGTTTCAATTTTTGGAATAATTGCATTTTTGAATTTTCCAACTTTAGATTCATATTCATTTCTTGCATCTATTATTACAGTATTTGGATCATTGTATGAATCTAGAAATTCTTGAGGTGAAGCATATTTACCTACTTTAGTAAGATCAATTTCTTCTCCTAATCTAATTATCTCTTTTCTTACTCTTACTATCATTTTATCAAATGGATGTTCTATACCTTTCTCTTCTTTGAATTCAATATCTGAGAATCTAGAGTCTCTTTTTAATTCTAATATATATTGTTCTATTTGTTCTTCTGTTCCTGAGACAGAACCGTTTATTCCTTCATTAGCTAAAATGACTTTTCCTTTTAGATCTAGAGTTTTACAAAAGTCAATGTGGGTTTTTCTTAACTTTTCTGGATTTTTTATTTCTACAAATTTGTAGAAAAGGATTATTTTTATCATAGTATAATTGAATTTTGACCCTTTTTATCTCTTACTTTTTACTATAATGAGTTATCTTTGAGTCTTTCTTGAATTTGTTTTATATGGTGTTTTCCTTCTTCTTTTAAGCTCTTCTTGCTGAAGTTATCTCTTACTAACATACTTGCTATATAATCCCCTCCAAGATAATGAGGCATTATTACATAGTCTGCTCCATTTTTATATAATTCTATAGCGTTATGTATTTGATTTGAAGTTGCTATGAATGTTGCTTCTTTGTCTATTGATTTCATTATATTTATGTTTGCAGAATAATCTGGTATTGTTGATACAATCATTTTTGCAGATTTAAGATTTATACTCTTCAAGAATTCAGAATCATTTACATCACCATAAACACAACTTATTCCTTTCTTTGATAAGTTCATTATTGTAATTGGATTGTAGTCTACAACAAGATATTTTTTCTTTGCAAGATCAAATGCTTTTACTAGATTGAATCCAAGTCTGCTGTATCCTAATAATATTAGATCGTATTTCTCTGTTTTTTCATACATTCCTAAGTTTCTTCTTTTTCCGTCAAATAACCCAAGGAATCTAGATATTGATGAATATATAGGAGTTGAGAAATATATTGCATAGCTACTTAATGATACAGTTATTAGAGTAACTAAGATTGTTAGAGAAAATATTGATTGTTCAATATGACCCAGGGAATGCCCCATCAATATTACAATTAAAGAGAATTCGCTAACTTGAGTTAAACTGGTACCAATCATGAAGTTAGTTCTTTTCTTGAATCCAAATGATCTTGTAAGAGCCATTACTATTATTGGCTTTACCACTAGAATAAATGCTGAGAAGATTACTGCTTGTTTGATTAGGGTTGATGTTATTGGTGCAGATAATTGAGCTCCGAAATATACAAAGAAAAGAATTACGAAGAAGTCTCTTATTCCTTTTATTTTTGACTTTATTTCTAAGCTGTACTTAGAAGATGCAATTACCATTCCAGCTACAAGAGCTCCTATTTCGGCTGATACTCCAAGAATCTCGAATATTGCACCCACTGAAAGAGCCCATGCTAAACTCACTAAGAATAAGACTTCTTGATTCTTTGCTGCGAAGCTTAGAAGTTTTGAGAATATGAAATGTCCTATTATGACTACTAGAGAAATCATTAAAACAAACTTGAATACTTGTGAGAATATCGCTGAAGCTCCCCCTGAAGAGATTACTGGAATTATCATCAAAGCCAGAGCTGCAATGAAACTTTCTATTATTAGAATTCCTAATGCTATTTGTCCATGAAGAGTTTCCATTTCTTTCTTATCTGAAAGTATTTTCACTACTACTACTGCGCTTGAGAATGAAAATGCTAATGCAATGTATAATGATGAGGCTAAATTAAATCCAAGGAATTTCGCTATCAAGAAAGAGGCTGAACAAACTATCGCTACAGTAGCAATTCCTCCAACAACTGATGCTCCACCTACGCTTTTGAATATTCTAAAATCTAAACTTGTTCCTATAATAAAAAGCAGAAGTGCTATTCCCACTCCTGCTAAGGATTGTAAGTGAGTTGCTGGGTCTATTAAATTAAAGAATAATGGACTTACTAAAACTCCTGTTATAAGATATGCTACTATTGATGGTTGTTTTATAATTCTACCAAGAAGAGCGACTATTGCTGCTATTCCAACAATAATTCCTATTTGTGAAAGTAAAGTATCCATCGCCTCATTGGTTAAAGAATGGAAACAATTTTAAATGTATTGCTCTTAATTGAAATATGCAGTTCACATCTGACAAAGATAACAGTTTCTTTTTGGCTATTTGTCTCTCTATTTTCACATTCTGTTTTATGTTTTTAGGGTTGAGAATGCATCTAGTCTATTTTGTAGCAGGATTTGTATGCTTAATATTTGCTGTACGCTATTGGGTAAAGGTTAAAAAGTCATCTTCTCCGAGAAAAGTACGTTTAAACCAGATTTAATCTGATTTTAGACTTAATTTATATTCATCTCCTTAAACTGAGATGAAAGGGCTCGGCTTTCGCGGCGAAGGCCGGGCTCACTCTCTTCTTCTGAATAAACTTTATATATTAGATATGATTTTGTTTTGCATGGATAAAAAAGAGAAAAGTAAGAAGGGAAAGAAAGGGAAAGATGTGAAGAAAGAGGATAGCAAAAAGAAAGACGTTTGTGAATTCTGCTGATGTCAAAGTGTATCTTGATAGAACACTTTGAGCACAAGAAGTTTGTTTACAATGACAAACTTCTGTACAGAAACTTCTTCCAAAGAGAAGTTTCTTGCATCCAAAAGTTTTAAGTTAAAACTTTCTGATAGACTTTTATACTCAAATTGATTTGTTTTGTTAATGGGTGATGCGTATCTTTTTGATCCTCAAAAGGTAATTTCATCTTTTGGAAGCGATATTAAAAAAGGATTGAATGAAAGTGTTGCTTCTCAGAGATTGAAAGATTTTGGATTGAATGAAATAAAGCGAGAGAGCAATATTTCTGCTATAGTAATATTCTTTAGACAATTCAAGAGTTTCATAATATACTTGCTTATATTTGCTTTAATTGTGTCTGCTTTGCTTAAGGAATACATTGATTCAATAGTAATATTTGCTATTTTGATCCTTAATGCTACTTTTGGATTTATTCAAGAATATAGGGCTGAAAAATCTATTGAGGCTTTGAAGAAATTGTCTTCATTGAAAACTAGAGTTATCAGAAACGGAGAATTAAGAGATATTGATTCTACATTGCTTGTTCCTGGAGACATTATTATGGTTGAGGAAGGGGACAAAGTTCCTGCTGATGCCAGAGTTATAGAAAGTTTCTCACTTTCTTGTTTAGAATCTTCTTTAACTGGGGAGTCAAATTCGACTGGTAAAAAAACTGAAGCGTTGAAAGGAAACCTAGTAATTAATGATCAGAAAAACATGATTTTCTCTGGAACTTTAATAACTAATGGAAGAGGAAAGTGCGTTGTTACTGAAACTGGAATGAAGACAGAACTTGGAAAGATTGCTCATCTTCTTAGTGATGTTGAAAAAGAACCTACACCCTTACAAATTAAACTCGACAAGTTTGGTAAATTTGTTGGAATAGGGGTTGTTATTATTTCAACACTTATTTTTATTATTGGATTCTTTAGAGAGGGTTTGCTTTATGAATTACTGGCTGGAGATTATTCTAATTTTAGTTTGCATGTTAAAACATGGCTTCTTACAGCTATTGCTTTAGCAGTTGCCGCCGTTCCTGAAGGTTTGCCTGCTGTTGTTACTATTTCTTTGGCTATTGGAGTTAAAAGACTCTTGAAGAAAAATTCCCTTATTAGAAGATTACCTTCTGTTGAGACATTAGGAGAAACTAATGTAATATGCTGTGATAAGACTGGAACATTAACTAAAAATGAAATGACTGTAAGGCATATTTTTGTAAATAAAAGAGATTATGTTGTTTCAGGAGAGGGTTATTCTGATAGGGGATTAATATCTTTGAATGGTAAATCATTCAATGATAGAGATTCTATTATATTGAATATAGGAGCTTTGTGTAATAATGCTGTATTGCATAAAGGACCTGAAACAACTATAACTGGGGATCCTACTGAGGCTGCGTTGCTTGTTTCTGCATTGAAGGCTGGAGTCGATTATAATGTTTTGAGAGAAAAGTTTGTAAGAGTTGATGAAATGCCATTTGATGCTTCAAGGAAGATGATGAGTACTCTCCATAAAAGTGGAAAGGAATTTTTATTTTATACGAAGGGAGCTCCTGAGAGAGTGATAGAAAAATGTTCACATATTCTTATTGAAGGAAGGGTTGTAAAATTAACTGAGAGAATGAAGAAAGAAATATTGGATAAAAACAAGTTTTACGCTTCTCAAGCTCTTCGTGTTTTAGGATTTGCATATAAGATAATGAGAAAGAAAGATAAAATGAAAGAAAATGATCTGACTTTCGTTGGTCTTCAGGGAATGATTGATCCTCCTAAGACTGAAATTAGAGACTATATGTCTAGGACTACAACTGCTGGAATTAGAGTTATAATGATTACTGGAGACAATATCAACACTGCAGTTGCAATTGGTAGAGATATTGGATTAACTGGGGATGCAATTGAAGGAATTCACTTTTCAATGCTTGGAGATATTGAAAAAAGAAATGTAATAAAGACAAATAATATTTTTGCGAGAGTTGAGCCTGCTCACAAATTAGAGATTGTTAAATTGCTTCAGGAATCTGGAGCGATAGTTGCAATGACTGGAGATGGAGTAAATGATGCTCCTGCTTTGAAGTCTGCTAATCTTGGGATAGCGATGGGAATCAAAGGAACTGATGTGTCAAAAGAAGCTAGTGATATGGTTCTAACAGATGACAATTTCTCAACAATTGTTTCTGCTGTTGAAGAAGGCAGAGGAATATATTCCAACATACTTTCATTTGTTAAATATCTTTTATCTTCAAACTTAGCTGAAGTAATGATTGTTGTCTTTGCAATATTATTTGGATTACCTTTGCCATTTACAGCTTTGATGCTTTTGTGGATAAATTTAGTTACTGATGGACTTCCTGCTTTAGCACTTAGTGTTGACCCTTATCCTAAAGGAATGATGGATAAAGCTCCTAGGCAAAAAAATGAACCAATATTAACTAGAGCAAGATTGTTCAGCATGATTTACACCTCTGTATTAATTGCTGCGGGGGTTCTTGGTTTGTTTGTTTGGAGCTTGAGAAGTTTTAATGATTTGGCTCATGCTCAAACAATTGTTTTCACATCTGTTGTTATACTTGAACTTGTACGTGCATATATGGTAAGGAGTGAAAGTAATATTCCTATGTTTAGCAACTTCTGGCTTGTTATTGCAGTACTTGCGTCATTTGGATTGCAAATGCTTGTAATATATACTCCTTTGAGCAGTTTATTTGACACTGTTGCTTTAAACTTGAGAGACTGGAGTTATATTGCAATAACAACTTTTGCAGTATTAATATTGAGTCTTATTGGACTTGGTATTCAGAAGAAGCTTGATAATTAATTTCAGAATAGAAGGCTTTTTAAAGTGATTTTTATTGAACGATTGTATGGGAGTAGTAAGAATAAAACTATCAAGCATCGACATCGGTCAGTTGAACTCAGTTATCGAGATGATTAAGGATCTTTCTAATAAATCAGGAATAAACATGAGAGGACCTATCCCACTGCCTACAAGACACATGAAAGTTACTACAAGAAAATCTCCATGTGGAAACGGAACAGCTACTTTTGACAGATTTGAAATGAGAGTTCATAAGAGAATAATTGATATGCCTGCTCAAGATAGAGTTCTTAGACCTTTAATGATGCTTAAGATTCCTAGAAGTGTTCAAATTAAGATAGATATTAAAGAATAAGGTTTATAATTCAGTTTTCTATATTTGTTTATGAAAAGAGTTGTTGTTATTGGTGGTGGATTTGCTGGAGCTAAAGTTGCTAAAAAACTGAATGGTAAATGCAACTTAACTTTAATTGATACTGAAGATTATTTTGAGTATACTCCTGGAATTCTTAGAGTTTTAGTTGAACCTGAACATTATGAAAGACTTCATGTAAAACATAAAGATTATTTGGCTGATGCTAAGATTGTTGTCGGACATGTTAAAAGAATAGACAAGAAGAGTGTTGTTCTTGTTGGAGGGAAGAAAGTAAATTATGATTATCTTGTAATAGCCTCTGGAAGCCATTATAATAATCCAATAAAAGAGCAAGATACTTTTTTTGCAACTAGAGTAAAGCATTTGCTTGAAGCTAATAAAAGAATTCAAAACTCAAATAAAATTGCTATTGTCGGAGGAGGTTTAGTTGGAATTGAACTTGCTGCTGAAATTGCTACGCATTATGATGACAAGAAAATCTCTGTAATAAGCTCTGGGCCAAATATACTTGAGAGAAATAGTGTTAAAACACAAAACTACGCTACTAAGTTTCTTACAGATAGAGGAGTTGAAATTATATTCAATGAAAGGATTATTGACAAAGATAAGAATAAACTTAAGGGTGAAAGTGGGAAAGAATATCCTTATGATATGGTTTTCTTCACAGTCGGAATAGAACCTAATATCTCATTTATGCAAGGAGACTTTTCTAAGTATGCTCCTAAAGGAATAGAAGTAAATGAATATTTACAGATTCCTCAAATGGAGAATATTTTTGTTGCAGGTGATGTTTCAAATATAGTTGAAGAAAAAACAGCTCAAACTGCTGAGAAACACGGAGATGTTGTTGCAAATAATATTATTGCTTTAATATCTGGAAAAGAGATGAGAAAATATATTTCCAAGAAGAGATTGATGGTTATTTCTTTAGGAAGGAATAGAGGGGTAATAGAGAATAAAGGATTTGTAATGACTGGCTGGATCCCTGCTCTTCTTAAAGCTTGTATTGAGAAAATGGTTATGTCTGGATTTAGATAAAGGTTTAGACTTTGTTAATCATTCCTTCAAGATCGAATGGTTTTGCTTCATATCCCTCATTATCTAAATGTCTTATAGCAGCATTTAATGCCTGAGCTCTTGTTGAGTAAGCTGTTTCTCTTCCTTCAATTCCAAGATCAGCAGAGTATGCATCAAATTTCAAGACAAGCCAATTACCTGTCCTAAACAGTTCATTAAAATAACCAAACATTCTTGGATCAGGCTCTATTGATCTGTTAGCTCGCTGTATAATTTGAGAATGTTCTCTTAAAACACCACCTAGAGCTCTAAACCTATCATCTTTACCCTTAGGAGTAACTTTCAAATAATCTGGCTTATATTCTGTATTATTTGCCATGTTAGAAAATTAGAGGATTATTATTTAAAGATTTGTATTTTATTTTGACTTATTAGCTTAAATATACTTTAATTCTAAAATAATTATGAGAAAAATTACATTAATTGCGGCTGTTTCTGATAATGGGGTTATTGGTTATAATGATTCAATTCCATGGGATAAAATACCTGAGGACATGAGACATTTTAGACAGCTTACTATAGGAAACCCTGTTGTTATGGGAAGAAAGACATATGATTCATTGAATGGAAATCCTTTAAGTGATAGAACAAATATTGTTTTGAGCAGCGGACTTGATAAACAAACTAGTGGGATATTTGTCGCTAGAAATCTAGATGAAGCATTGAAAATTGCTATATCCTCGCCATCAAGGGATGAGAATTGTTATGTAATTGGTGGATCTAGAGTATACTCTGCTTTTCTTCCTATTGCATCAAATATAGAACTTACTCGAGTTAGAACGCTTTGTCAAGGAAATGCTTTCTTTCCACTTTTCAACGCTGAGGAATGGACTTTAGCAAAGAAAGATGTTAGAGAGGGTTACGACTTTGAGAGTTACGAAAGGAAATAATTATATTTTATAATCTAAGTTTGCATATACAACTGTTGTTTCATCTTTTTTAAGTACTAAAAGTACTCTTCTGTGTTCTGTTTCTCCATCATCATAAACTATATTATAGTTGATCTGCGTTCTTAGTTCAAAGCTAACTCCCACATCCAATCTAGATGCTTCTGTAGCTGATAATACTCTTCTACCCGTTACTTTGCTCCAATCTAATCTACACACATCATCTAAAACTTTAATTTCAGATCCTCTATATATTGGAGTGGTATTCATCTAATCTTATTTGATGCTTCTTTTATAAACATCATTATATTTTACAATATTAATCATTAGTTTATCTAAAAGCTTAATAATACTACTAGTTAGAAAATTATTATGGCATTATCTGCAGTAAAGATTCTTGAATTAAATCAAAAGTATAATTTAATAGAAGGTTTATCTGATAGAGAATTAAATAATCCTGAAGGTGTTGGAATTGATATTAGGGTAGGAGAAGTTTATGAAATTGAAGGAGATGGTTTCTTGGGCGTTACTGAAAGAAAAATGCCCAACATAAAAATGATAGCAAGTATTACTAAGGGTGATAAACAAGTTACTATGAATCCTGGAGATTATTTACTTGTAAAGACAATTGAGAAGTTTAACATTCCTGGAGAAAAAGTAGAGGTTGAAAAGGGGGTTCATAAATATTTGACACCAATTATTAATCCTAGAAGTACTCTTCAAAGATGTGGTGTTGGTTTGTTCAAGACTAAAACTGATCCTGGATATTCAGGAGAATTGACATTTGGAATAGCTAACCTTGGAAAACAAAAGTTTACTTTTGAATTAGGAGCTAGAATGTTTAATGTTCTGATACAAGAAGTAACTGGAGAGTTAGCAAGAGCTTATTCCGGCCAGAATCAAGGCGGAAGAGTTACTAGTGATGGTAAGAAAGAAACTCAGAATTAATAAAAATAAATTGTATGTCTAAAGAATATCTTCATCATGCAAGAGAAGTATTAACATCTCCTTACTCAGTGTTTAAACCTGGAAGTAAAGAGTCAGGATTAATTTCTTTGTTTGGAAGTCAAAATGCACATGACTTATCTCAAGGCCTTCCTTTACTTACAACAAGGCAAATGTTTGTAAGAAGTGGAATACATGAACTTGTCTGGTTTCTGCAGGGAGATACAAACATAAAATACTTGGAACAAAATAAAGTGCCATTTTGGAGAAAAGATGCTTTTGAACATAATGTAGATGCAATGGTTTCTAGAAGAATATTTTCTAATGATGTTTTAGTTAAATATTCTCATGCATGGGATAGAGCATTAGAAGAATATGCTCAAAAAATAACAGGGGAAAAAGGATTTGCTGAACAATTTGGAGATGCTGGACCGATATATGGCAAACAATGGAGAGCTTGGACTGGAAATGATGGAAAACCTGTTGATCAATTGCAAAGAATGATTGATGGGCTTAGAAAAAGCCCAACAAGTAAGAAACACCTTGTAAGTGCTTGGAATCCTGCTGATGTTCCTGATATGTCTCTTGCCCCTTGCCATGTTTTATATCAAGCAACTTCTGATGGTAAAGGTAATATGGACTTACAATTTTATCAAAGAAGTTGTGATGTATTCTTAGGGGTTCCTTTCAATATTGTTAGTTATGCTATACTAATGCACCTTATATCTAGAGAAGCTGGGTTAAAAGATAGAAGATTAGTTCATACGTTTGGAGATGCTCATTTCTATACTGGATTAGGAGCAAGAAGTCAATGGTATGGAGATCATTTCAAAGATTTACAAAAAAAAGTTGCAGCTATCCCCTTGGATGATCCTAAAAGATATTTAGAAGTTCTTGACTGGGTGAATAAGAATGCTCCAGGCAACCCTAACGAAGTAAAATATGACCATGTTAGTGCAATATTAGAGCAAATGTCAAGAAACCCTAAAACTAAACCAAAACTTGTAGTTGCTAATAAACCATTAGATCAATTAGTTTTCGAAGACTTTAAGATTGAAGATTATCAATATCACCCTAAAATAGTTAGATCAATGGCTGTTTAATTTATTGAGAATTATTTTCTTCTTCGTTGCGTTTTCTTACTATTTCTGACTTGATATTGTAATAGTCTTTAGCTCTGTCTATACACTTTAACATTTGTCCTTGGAATTCTTCCATCTTAAAAGTATTATCTCTGCCACGCATCATCATTTCCATTGCTTCTTCGTCAATAGTTGAAATTGCTCTTGATTTGAAAGGTCCATGAACTACTCTTGAAACTCCTGCTTGCAAGACTGAACGCAAACAATTTACACAAGGCATACTCGTAACATATAGAGTTGAGCCTTCAATAGCAAATTGTCTGTTGTGTAATGCATTTAGTTCTGCATGTTCCATCAGAAGATATTTGTAAGGTCTTTCGGTTAAAGGAATTTCTTTGTCTAAAGAACCCTTAGGAGGACCGTTATAACCTAGAGAAAGAACTTTTTTATCTTTTCCAACTATAACACAACCTTGTTTATTAGAACCATCCATTGAACGAGTTGAAACAAGTAAAGCCATGGACATAAAATATTCGTCCCAAGAAGGTTTATCCCAATGTGCAAATGGTTCTACACCCTCATCCATTACCTTATTTTGATGAAAATTAGTATATAATGATTATTGAGGTGAAACAGATAATCTTAAAAGACATATTTATTAGATATTTTGAAGATAGATAATTTCGAACTCTCTTGCTCGACCGTCCTCAACATGCTTGGACACTCGCTACGGAGTTTGAAATGCCCAAATCGCATAATGGCATTGCGTACGATTGGAAATCGTATTTCCGCAAGGATACCCAGGTTCGATTCCTGGTTTGGGCGTAAGTTTTACCTAAGATAAAAATGATATTTACAGATGTAGCCTATCAAGAGAGCCCATTATTTTAAAGATAAATTAGATATGGCAAGAAGCAAATTATTCATCTTCAAGAAGTCTAATAGTTTACCTAACACAAAGGGCTATTGGGAAATATTGTACATTACTTGTATACAAAATCGCCCATCAATATATTAAAGTGGTTTCTTGCTTGGTCCTGGCGTTTGTGCTTAAGAACATAATTAAAGAGAAAATTACTTAACACATTTATGAAAAAGAATATTAGGCCACCTTTGAGAAGAAAGGATCCACTACTTGAAAAATTTCATTTCTTTTTTATCTGGTTTGTTAGAATTACTTTGTTAATTGCATTCTACAGATCTGCTTTTACCCTTAATTGGTATGTTTTAGGAATGACATTATTTGCACTATTACTTACTTTTCTTGCTTATTTTATTGAAAGACGTTACAATATTGATATACCTATAGAATTCGAGATAGGTTTAGTTGTTTTGATTTACGGCTCAATTTTTCTAGGCGAGTTGAATGGATATTATACTGCATTTTGGTGGTGGGATCTTATATTGCATACTCTGACTGGTGTAGTTGTAGGTTTAGTTGGTTTTCTTGTTCTTTTAGTTCTTTATAGAAACCAAAATATTGTAGCTGCTCCTGGCAGCATTGCAATATTCTCATTTTCATTGGCTGCTGCTATAGGGGGACTTTGGGAGATTTTTGAATTTGGAATGGACCAACTATTTGGACTTCATATGCAGAAATCTGGACTTATGGATACAATGGGAGATATTATTGTTAATAATGGTGGGGCATTCATTTCATCTCTAATTGGGTATATTTATCTCAAAAGTGGTCAGAAATTATTCCTTGAGAGGATCATAAAAAGATTCAAAAAAGAAAACCCTCATATTGCCAAAAGTTTACCTAAGAAAAATTAGTATTACTTGTTTTTTCTGCGTTTTTTAGCGTTTCTTTTTCTTGCTATTCTTGCTGATTTTCTCATAATATATAATGAACTAATGTTTATATGGAGTTATTGTTTTCTTTATTTATGGCAGCAACACCACCTGGAGCAAAGAAAAGAAAGCTTGACTATATGGTTGATCAGAATACTTTTGATGAATTTATGAAAGCATGCAGTAAAAAGGGATTTGCTCCCCAAGTTGTTCTAGAACAAGCGATGAGAAAGTTTACACAAAACGGTCAAATATAATAAGGTCTAAACATTATTTATTTCATGAAGGATTATAATTTTATTCAAGAAAACCCTCATTATACTAAAATCTGGACACTCATAACATCTCTAATGATTTTGCTTGTTATTTTGAGCATTAGTATATTTTTTTCAACCTTCTTCTGGCAACTTTTGAATAACATTCCTTATTTTACTAGCCTCGTCGCTTTCCTGACTGAAAATATAAAGAATCTCACATTGTGGGGGCTGTTTTTAGCACATTTGGTTGGAGGAATATTCTTTGTTCCTTCGCCAGATGAAATAGTATTCTATTATGGTCTAATTAAGGGAAATAACCTCATTCTTGCATTGTTCTTCTCTACATTAGGTTATATGCTTGCTCAATTTGCTAATTATTATATCGGACTTAAAATAAGCCCTTTGATAATGCACATAGTTTCTAAGAAAAAAGTTTACGAAACACGAAGATATATCAACAAATATGGAACTCTTGGAATATTCCTGTTTAACTTCCTTCCCTTCCCTGGACCTCTCTTAACATTTGCTTTGGGAATTGCCAGATACAACTTCACAAGATTATTTGTAATTACACTCCTTGGAAAAATAGCTAAATATGTTACACTGATTCTTATTTTCATGCTTATATCTGTCTAATTAGATAAATTTAAAAATGATCTTGAAATTTGTTTTTTATGAATACTAAAAGTTTTATTGGTGCAATAGGGATTGTAGCAATTGCTGTTGCTGGATTTTTTGGCATTAGATATCTAATTCATAATGTAATAAATACTCCTCCATTGAGCAGAGAAGAGTTAGAAGAAAGAATAAATGCAGATAATCCTTGGCAGCATATAACTATAGAGAGTTATCCTCAAAATGTTTCACTTGATTCTTTAGTTGGATTTTTAGAGGGCAAAGGTGTATCAGAACCCCTCATGGAAGATGGGAAAGAGTTTGATTTTCATAAGGCCCCTCAACTTTTATACTCAATTATCATTAAAAATAATGATTACAGAGTTGATTCTTTAGGTTCTTGTAATGTAATTACTGAAGACGGTTTTACTATAACTAGCAGACATATTGTTGATCCTGTAATAGATGGAGAGGCAAGGATAATATTTTTCGATCCTGCCAGAAGGATATTTTCTGATTCAAAAGTTTTAGCCCATTCAGCTAAATATGATCTTGCGCTTTTGCAAACAAATGTGCCTCCTAAAACTTACAAAGGTTTACTTCTGGCTAATGGAGAACTTACTGATGATTCTGCTTCTTGTACATTACTTCTTGATAGGCAAGAAATTAGTCAAGAGATGACTTCTTTAGATTTAACAAAAACGTTTCCTTATACATCTACAGAACTGATTGATCAGAGAGTAATCTATTATAACGGATTATCCCATACACAACAGGAAGGAGGAAATATTTGGGAAAGAACTTTAAGAGTTTCAAAGCTTCAAAATATTATTCAAGGTTTTGATTCAAGAGCTACCTCTGGAGCAGGATATTTTACTGAGAAAGGCATTTACCAAGGACCTCTTTTAAGAATTGAACCATCTGGAGATTATGGAGAGTCTTTGATATTTGCTTCTCCTATGACTGTGCGTGCTCTGGTTAGTAAGTATGTTGCTAATAAGAAATGATATCTCGTTTTAATTAGATATTTGTTAGGTAAAAGCAATTATTATTATTATTTTCTACGTAATTTCCGCATAGTATTTATACTAAGGAACTATCTAAAAGAGTGGTAGATTATCAATATGTAACGAAAAAAGAAGTGAACCTAGATCAGACTGTAAATATAAGAAAGTTAATAGGTAAAAGAGTTTTATCTAGTGGTGGAGTTATTGTTGGTAGGATTTCTGAAGTAAGAGTTAACTCTGAAAACTTAGAATTAGAGGGGATAGTTGTTAAAAGAGAATTTGACAAACCAATTTACATTGGAAAAGCTTATTTTGCTAGACTTTCAATGGACTCTGTAATACTTAATACAGAACTTAGTATATTGCTTAAAGGAAAGAAAGTAATAACGACGGATGGAAAAGTGCTAGGAAGAGTAATACAAGTAAATAGAAGAGGAACTACAAACGAAATAGATAGCATTGTTATAAGAAGTTGGTGGAGAAAATACCTTGTCCCTGAGAATGACCTTAAACAAATAGCCTCTTCAATTACCGTGAAAGCCAAATATGATGCCACAAAAGTCTATCTCTGGAAGGGATTTAAGCAAAACGCTAACGTCTGAAGACTTACTGGGAAAAGAAGTCATTGATTTTGATGGAACTTTCATAGGTGTAGTTGAAAAAGTACTTATTGATCCATCAGAATTAGATTTTGTAGGTATTTCAATAGATAAAGGATTCTTAAGAAAGGGATTAACTATTGGAAGAAATTATATCAATAATATAACTGATCACGCCGTTTTTCTTAAGATTAGAGTATCATATGAAGTAAAAGGAAAAATTGTATTTGACAAAGAAGGAAAAGTGATTGGAAGAGTTTCTTCAATTGAATTATATGAAAACAAAAACCAAATTGTAAACTTGATTGTAAGACCTAGTTTCTTCTCATTCTTTAGCAAGAACGAAATTGCAATCCCTGCAACTTACATCAAGGAAATAGGAGAAAATGTAATGCTTAGTGTACGAATAAAAGACCTCAAGAAGAAAAATTGAGCTAATTACGTACATTTAAATAGCATCTTTTTAAAGAAAGTGTATGGGATTTGATAGAGGAAATAATCGAGGAGGCTTTAATGCTGGTAGAGGTAGAGATAATTTTAGATCAAATGATAGAGGATTCTCACGTGATAGACCTCAAAGAAGAGAAATGTTTGATGTTCAATGCACTAAATGTGGTAAAGATGCTAGGGTTCCTTTCAAACCAACTGGAAACAAACCAGTTCTTTGCAGTGATTGCTTCAGCAAAGATGGGGGAGACAGAAGAGGAAATGGTTCTGGATCAGTAGATTTAACAGAAATTAACGCTAAACTTGATAAAATAATTAAAATATTGGGTGAGTTAGAGCTTGATGTTGAAGCTGATGAATCTGATGAGAATTCAGATGATTCTGACGAAGAAGAAATTAATTAAAATTAATCTTATTTTTTCACTTTTCTAACTTTTGCTTTCTTTACAGGTCTTTTTTCAACAACTTTTACTACTTTTACTATTTGTTGAGGTTGTTGAATTTGCTGTGCTGGTACTTGGATAACTTGGGGTGCTTGTGTCTGTTGAATAACTGTTTCTTTCTTGGATGGAGTAAACCACATAACTATTATGCTTATAGCCATGCTGATTAAAGCAAATATTATGAAATAAGCTATTGTGTTTCCAACTATAGTTGCTAAGATTGTAGTGAATCTATCTTGTAATGTGCATTGTATTTCTGTTGTATTAATACATACTTTTCCAAATGAGCTTGCAAGATACAATCCAATTGAAGATAGTCTCTCAAGAATTGCTGAGGCTACAAATATGTCTGCTATGCTTATAACTATGCCTAAAAATCCTCCGGTGAATCCTGCTTTTATGAACCCCATTTTAACTTAATATTTTAGTTGAATCTCCTTTAGGTTTCATCGTCCAAGCGTTTTTAAGTATTTTGTCTAATGGTGACTTTCCACCCATTAGTTTATGAGCTATATGGTGTGAGGCAAGAACACATACTACTTGTGAGCCTGCTCCTGCAACAGATATCCTACTATTATTCTCATGTATTACTGGAAGTAAGTTTTTGCTTGTCGAGAAAACTCCAGACCAAGCATATTCTGGCCTTACATTGAGTTGAGGAAATAATTTCTTAATAAATGAGATTATTTCATTTAAATGATGTGTATGTGGAGAGATTTTCTTATTCTTTCTTTTAATAAATAAATCTCCAAATCCTACCATAAGACGATTTTCCTTAGTTATTTTCAAATAAGCATATTCATCTCTTGAGTCCCAAACAAACTTCTTTGTTTTCATACCTATATCTTCAATTTCTTTTTCTGAGAGTGGTGCTGTAACAACAAGAGTTGATCTTCTGCTTTTTACATGAGGATGTTTGAAGTCTTTATCTATTGCAAGAATTATTTTATTGAACTTAACTTTATGATTATTTACTATCGCCGTATCTTTATTGTAACTAGTTAGTTTTGTATTCTCGTAAAAATGGACTCCTTTCTTAGATGTTACTCTGGCTAGTTCTTGAACATGCTTTACAGGGTTTACAGAAATTCCGTGATCGTATGAAAGGATTGCTTGATCAAATAAAGAAGTGTTAAGTTCTTTTTTTATGTCATCTCCTATCATAAACTTTGCTTTCTCGTCAAGGGCTTTCTCTAATAAATATTCTTTAGTCATATATGAATGATTTTGATCTCCTTGAATATTTCCAAATAATGTATTATTTGGTTCATAATCGCAATGTATCCCTTCTCTTGCGATAATATGTCTTACAATTTCAAGACCTTTTTTGTTTGCTTCCCAATATTCTAAACCTTTTTTTCTTCCAAGAATATCAAATATGTTTGTTATGTCTAGCTCCGCCTTTACAGTCAACATTCCTGCTGAATTAGATGTAGCTCCAGATCCTATCTTGTCTTTTTCTATTAAGACTACCTTTTTGTTTCCTAATGTCGCAAGAAAGTAAGCTAGAGAAACACCTGAAATTCCCCCGCCAACTATAAGATAGTCGCATTCTATATTTTCTTTTAGTTTAGGATACCCTTTGTATCCTGGATTCTTCCAAAATACTTCGTGTTTTATTTTCATTTTAATTTATTCTCTTGCCGTTTTCATAAACAACCATCTGGCGTTTCTTTAATTCCTTGAAAAATTGAATTGGAGGAACTATTGCTTCTGGAGCAAAAGAACCTCTGTCTTTTATCACCCCTTCTTTAATCATTTGGGCCATTATACTAGCAGGCATTCCTGTATCAATATTGCAACCTGCATCTTCCCAACCTTTATTTGTACCTACAATGCATTCTATAAGAACATTCTTTGTTTCGCCTTTATGTTTTCCATATAATCTTAACCATAGATTCTCTTTTTCTTTGTAACCTTCTGGAAACTTGAGATCTTTCAGAGTCTCAGTCACTACATCTATAGGTCTTACTTCTACTCCATCAACAAGTATTTTTTCTTTTTTATCAAATCCTAAATCAATTAATTGTTTTATAACCTCAAATGAATGGGGTGGGAATTCTGCATAGAACCTTACATTCTTCAGCCCTTTATTTTTGAAATAATGGTAAAAAGTATATGTTTCAGGATGTCTAACAAACATTGAGTCTTGTTTACCAATAAATGGTTCTTTTGTTTTATTTAGTGTGTCTAGAGGTCTTAATTTTATAAACCTACCATCTTTAATATTTGTTGCAGGCTCTGTGAATTCTTCTATAATACTTTCCATTGAGAAAGGAACAACAAACTTTTTTATGTTAGAGTTCCATGCAAAACCGACTTCTATAGTGTGAAGACTGTCGAATCTCTGAGATGCGTGATTTAGGAGAACATTTCCTATTCCAGGAACTGAACCACATCCAGTTATATGGGTAAGTCCTTTTTGTTTTAAAATATCGTGTAGGGCAAACTGGTCCTTGGTCATAGGTATTTCAGATCCTAAATCTACTGAGTGCATATTTGCTTTTATGCATGCTTTTAGAACATTGAGATTCCAGTCGCCTTCAACACAATTTACTATAACGCCTGCTTTTGATCTTTTGAATATTGTAGTCATTTTTTCTATGTTTCTTGCATCTACATATTCAAATGCCGTTTTCTTGTACCTCTGCATTATATGATCTAGTCTTTTCTTATCTCTGCCACAGAGAAGAACAGAATACCCATTTTCAAGCAAGTCACGAGATACTATACGGCCCTGCATACCCGTAGCACCCATTACAACAAAATCAAACACCATCTTTAGAATGTAGGTACAATATACTATAAAAAGGTTATTGACGGAAATGTTTATATTGGAACTAAGAGTTAGTCTTTTATGGTTGATGAAAGGCACGTTGTAACTCCTTGGAATGTTTCTGAAAATGTAGATTATGATAAATTGATTAGAGAATTTGGAGTCGAAGAGATTAATCCTGAATTATTGAAAAGGTTTGAGAAAATAACTGGTAAACATTTTATGCTTGATAGGAAGATATTCTTTGCTCATAGAGATTTGAAGTGGTTACTTGATGAATATGATAAAGGAAATAAGTTCTTCCTTTATACTGGTAGATCTCCTTCCGGTCCAATACATTTAGGTCACTTGATTTCATGGATATTTGCTAAATGGATACAGGACGCTTTTGACTGCGACTTATGGTTTCAATTTCCAGATGAAGAAAAATTCCTATTTAAGAAAGATTTAACTTATGAGGATACTCAGAAGTATTTAGAAGAAAATATGCTTGATGTAATTGCACTTGGTTTCAATCCTAAGAAAACTCATTTTATTGTTAATACAAAGCATGCTGATCTGATTTACCCTGAAGCTTGCAAAGTTGCAAAGAAAATAACCTATTCTATGGTTAAGTCTTCTTTTGGGTTAGATGATAGTTCAAACATTGGACAAATATTCTACACTTCAATGCAGGCTGTTCCTGCTTACTTGCCTTCTGTTTTGAAAGGTAAGAAGATTCCTTGTTTAATTCCCCATGCTGTTGATCAGGATCCCCACTTTAGATTAACTAGAGATATTTTGCCTAAATTAGGACATTATAAGCCGGCTTCTATTCAGTGTTCTTTTCTTCCTGCTTTAACTGGGCCTAATGGTAAGATGAGTTCTTCAACTGGAGAGTCAATTTTTTTAACAGACTCGCCAAAAGAAGTTGAAAGAAAAATAAAGAAATACGCTTTCTCTGGAGGAAGAGATACTTTAGAAGAACATAGAAGACATGGTGGAAATCCTGATATTGATGTTTCATTCCAATATCTGAGATACATGTTCGAACCGGACGATAAAAAACTCAGAGATATTTACAATTCTTATAAATCAGGTGCAATGACTTCTGGAGAGTTAAAGGAAATTACAATCAAAAAGATAAATGAATTCTTGAAAGAACACCAGAAGAAAAGAAATGTTGCTAAAAGCAAGATTGATGCTTTTATGTATAAAAGATGAAAACTGAAAAGAATAAAATTGAAATTGCGATGTTTGGAGGAGGTTGTTTCTGGGGTGTTGAAGAAGCTTTTCGCATCTTGCCCGGGGTAATAAATACTGAAGTTGGGTATGCTGGTGGAGATAAGAATAAAGGCACTTATGGAGAAGTTTGCGAAGGAGATACAGGACACGCTGAAGTTGTTAGAATTGAATTTAATCCTGAAAAAATAAAATATTCTAAGCTTGTTGAAGTTTTCTTTTCTGTTCACGACCCCACTCAGATGAATAGACAGGGTCCTGACGTTGGTTATCAATATAGAAGCGTTATATTTTATTTTGATGATAAACAAAAGAAGACTGCTCAAGAAGTCTTAAAAAAAGAGCAAAAGAAACAAATCAAAGCTATTACAACAGTTACCGAGAAAGTCTCAACTTATATAAAGGCTGAGGACTATCATCAAAAGTATCTCTTGAAGAGGGGTCAGACATCATGTCATATATGAGAAAGAAGATTTTAATGATCGTGATTGTTATTTTATTATTAGTAGCTTATTATTTAATTTCTCCTTTATTTATTGTTAAGGAAGTCAATGATGAGCTTCCGATGATTAATTATGCTATGGACTCTCTAGGAAATATGAACATTCAACCTGTTAATAAATTACTATCCTCTAATCTTGTTGCCTCTGCTCATGATGTTTCTGGAAGAGTTGCTGTTTATGATAATATTGGGCAAAGAACTTTAAGATTTGAGAATTTAAATACAGTAAATGGTCCTGACTTATTTATTTATCTGGCTACAGATACTACTGCGAAAGATTTTGTAAACCTTGGAGAAGTAAAGGCAACAAAGGGAAATGTGAATTATGATATTCCTATAGGTCTAGATTTAGAAAAATATGATACTGTACTTATATGGTGCAGGGCTTTCAGAACACTTTTTAGTTATGCTGAATTAAATAAAAAATAAGAATAAGAACTATTTGATTTAACCTATTAGTATTCTGCGTTCTTCATCTCTTTTACGAGATAAGTTTCTGCTCACAGACATTAGTTCTGGATAAAGGCTTCTTGCAGCGTTTTCTGTGAAACCTAGAGACTGCATTACACCCATATAATCTCCTTCTGATAATCTGCAATCTTCTTTCATCCCAAAATAAAGATGTGTTTCCTTTTCTGTACGTTTCTCTTCTATCAAACCATTTAGAATTGTTCCGTATTTAGGAAATCTTTTTGCAAACTCATCTACTCCCTCTCTTATTCCGCGAGCAACTTCAAGATCTTCTGATTCTATTCTGGCGTAGCACCTTTCTCCTTGATATTTTGCCTTACCTTGTAAATCTATTTCTCCAGCTAATTTGGGTTTTTGTCTTTTCAATTTACCGGACATACTTGAAATAGGAATTTCTATTCTGTCCATTGCTATTAACTCAAGCAATTTTGTTTCTGTTTCCATTTTGTTTTTTGTTTTTTCCTCCTTACATTTCTTGAAAATAGTTCGAAAAGACTGCAGATTAATTTATGAGGTGAGATTAGCCCCCACACTAGAAATAATTAAAAATGGTGAATTGCTAAATAATTGATGGATTTAAAGAACGCGGGACTTACTGAAAATGAACAAAGAGTATATACTGCGCTTATCGATTTGGGGCCAAGCCTTGCTGGAAAAATATCAAGAAAGACTGGGTTGCATAGAAGAACAGTTTATGACGTTACTGAAACTCTAATTCAAAAGGGTCTTCTAAGCTATATACTCAATAACAATAGGAGAGTTTTTTCTGCTGTAAATCCTCAAAGAATAATTGACTCTATTGAAGAGAAAAAATTAACTTTAATGCCAATGATTTCTGATTTAACTAAAAGATTTGAATCAAGCAAACATAAAGAGACAACTAATTTTTACAGAGGTAAAAATGGGCTTAAAATGGTCTTTGAGTCTCAACTTGAATATCCTGAAATATTGATCCTAGGTGCAAATAGACAAGCCTATGAAAAAATGCCTTATTATTTCAAATGGTTTAATGAAAGAAGAAAACAGAAGAAAGTTAAGATAAAAGTAATAACTTCTGATAGGAGCATTAATCCTAAAATACTTGCTGAAACAAGGTATCTTGCAGATAAATATGCTGATCATATGGTCCTTAACATATATGGTAATAGTGTTGCGATGATTTTGTGGGCAAAGAACCCATTTGCAATAGTTATAGAACAACAAGAATTTGCTTCAGGATATAGAAAATATTTTGATTTGTTATGGAAACTTGCAAGAAAGTAAGTTTATTAATAATGAGTTTTTATTTAATTTATGAAAATGATGAAGAAAAAAGTTTTAATATGGTGTGTTGTAGCTGTAATTGTAATAGTTGCGATAATTATATCAAATACAATGGCATCAAAACATACAAAAGTTAGAATTGAAACAAACAAAGGAGTTATGGTTCTCGAGATTTATACGGGGGAGATGCCTATAACTGGAGGAAATTTTGTTAAACTTGTAAAAGAGGGATTCTATGATGGGGTTATATTCCATAGAGTTATTGATGGTTTCATGATTCAAGGAGGAGATCCTACTGGAACAGGAATGGGTGGACCCGGATATAAAATAAAAGATGAGTTTACTGGAACTAACATTGACAGAAATGATAGAGGAACTATATCAATGGCTAATGCTGGTCCTAATACTGGAGGAAGCCAGTTTTTCATTAATCTTGTAGATAATAACTTCCTTGATGGGAGACATCCTGTTTTTGGGAAGATAATAGAGGGAATTGAAGTTATAGATGCTATAGCTGATGTTGAAACAGATTCCCAAGATAGACCTCTTGAAGAGGTAGTTATAATAAAGGCTACAGTTCTATAATTTATATGAAAATAACTTTTACAAGTTATTAGTATATCAATCTTAAGACATTTTAAAAAGTATAAAACCAAATAATCTTGATATGAAAATAAAAGATTTGATGAAAAAGCCTGTTGTTACTGAAAAAGATGTTACTTTATCCGAGGTTGCTAAAGTCATGGATAAATATTCTATAAACAGTTTGATTGTGGTTAAGGATGAAAGAATAGTAGGTATAGTAACTCATCACGACTTGATAAAATATTTCGGACAGACAAAGAAAGTTTTTGAAATAATGACTAAGAATGTTTTAACAGTAAGAGACGATGATAAAATACAGAAAGCTATAGAAATAGTAAGGGAAAAGGGAATAGGTATATTCCCTGTTGTAGATAATAAGGGGAAGCTTGTTGGTATCCTAGACTCGAAGGATTTGCTAAAGGTCTGGGATGAAGATGACTTTTTAATTGAATAATGATATTTTACTTACTTATACTGATTCTTGCGGTTCCGACAGGTATTGTTATTGCTAAACTTGCCCATGATGAGCTTATTGATGGATTTATTTATATAAAATTACTTTGTGAGATTTCTTTCCTGCTTGTAATGATTTTCTCTTTCTATGATGAAGTTATTACTGTTTCTTTGGGCTTTATATGTATTGTGAGTTATGTTAGCTTGTTAAAGAGATATGATAAACGCTGGGCTGTTGAAAGAAATAGATAAAAGTAAACTATAAAAGGTAGATTTAGGCATTATTTAAAGGAGAAATAACATGTATGATTTTAAGGGAATTGAAGAAAAAGCCCATAAAGTATTGAATAGTAAGGATTCTAAAAAAAGAGTAAATGACGATTCTAAAAGAAAGAAATTATTCAGCTTTTTAGAAGGACCTCCTACTGCTAATGCTCCTCCTGCACTACACCATCTTGAAGTTAGAACTTACAAAGATATTATTAACAAATTTAAGTACATGCAAGGATTTAATGTTCCGAGAAAGGCTGGTTGGGATTGTCATGGATTGCCTGTTGAAGTACAAATAGAAAAGAAATTGAAATTGAATAGTAAAAAAGATATTCTTACATTTGGGGAAGGTAAATTTATCAATGAATGTAAAGAAAGCGTATTTTCATATATAGGAAAATGGAATAAATCTACTGAAAGATTAAACTATGAAGTTAATTTAGATGAACCTTATGAAACGCTTGACAATAATTATATTGAAAGCGTTTGGTGGTCTTTGAAAGAATTATATAATAAAAAAGTGCTCTATGAATCTCACAAAGTTGTACCTTTTTGTCCAAGATGTCAAACTCCTCTATCTTCTCACGAAGTAGCTCAAGGATACAAGAATGTAAAAGATGATTCTATAATAGTTAAATTCAAACTTAAAGAAAAGAAGAATGAATATTTTCTTGTCTTCACAACAACTCCTTGGACACTACCTTCAAACGTAGGAATAGCTGTAAATCCAAAAATAGATTACAATTATGTTTCAGATAAAGAAACTGGAGATGTTTTGATAATTGCAAAAGAATTAACTAAAGTTCACTTTCCTGAGGCAAAAATAATAAAGACTGTTAAAGGAAATAAACTAATTGGAATGCATTATGAACCATTATTTCCTTATTTCAAAGATTTAGATGCATTTAGAGTCATTGCAGGAGATTTCGTTACCGAAACAGATGGAACAGGCTTGGTCCACATGGCTCCTGCATTTGGAGAGGTAGACTATGAAGCTTGCAAAAAAGAAAAATTACCTTTTGTACAACCAGTAGATGAGAATGGTAAGTTTACTCATGAAGTTACCGACTACAAAGAAATGTCTATTCGGGATGCAAATTTGCCAATTATAATAAAATTAAAGACAGAAGGCAAATTATTCAAAAAAATAAGATATGAGCATGAGTATCCATTCTGCTGGAGATGTGATACTCCTTTGATGTATTATGCAATCAAATCATGGTTTATCAAAGTTACCAAGTATAAAGATAGATTAATAGAACTGAATAATAAAATAAATTGGACCCCTAAACATATTAAGGAAGGTAGATTCGGGGAATGGTTAAAAAATGTTAAAGACTGGGCATTATCTAGAAAGAAATTTTGGGGAACTCCCTTGCCAATATGGAGATGCTCTTGCGGTGAAGAAGAGATAATTGGAAGTATAGAAGAATTAAAAAAGAGATCAACTAAAAAAATAGTTGACAAAGAAATAGATTTACATAAACCTTGGATAGATAATATAACCTTTAATTGTAAGAAATGCAAAAAAGAAATGAGAAGAGTTCTAGATGTAATTGATTGTTGGTATGATTCTGGATCTGCTAGTTTTGCACAATTCCATTACCCTTTTGAAAATAAAGCCCAGTTTGATAAAAGATTTCCTTATGACTTTATTTCTGAAGCAATTGACCAGACACGTGGATGGTTCTACACATTACACGTTATTTCTACAATATTATTCGATGATGTTGCATATAAGAATGTAATTTGTGCAGGACATATAGTGGATGAAAAAGGAGAGAAAATGTCTAAATCGAAAGGAAATGTTCTTGATCATGATATGGTTTTAGATACATTAGGTGTAGATGCAACGAGATTACAATTCTGTACGGTTGAAATAGGTAATTCAAAGAAGTTTGGAATAGAGACAGTAAAAAAAGAAATAATGCCATTTATGAATACTTTAGTTAACTTGCATCAATTTTACAAAGAAACGAATAATACAAAGAAAGCAGAGAATAGAATAGAAGATAAATGGGTATTATCGAGACTAAATTCTACTATTGAGACAGTAACTAATAATTTGGAAAATTATCAAATTGAAAGGGCTTTGAACCCATTGATGGAGTTTATAGTAAATGATTTTTCGAAGACATATATCAAGATAATTAGAGATAGAGAAGATAAAGGTGTGAAAGAAATAATTGGAGAGATTATAGAAAAAATAGCTCAATTGCTTGCTCCTTATGCTCCTAATATCTCTGAAGTAATTTATTCAGATTTTTCTGATAAACCAGTACATTCTTCTTCGTGGCCTGAATCTAATAAAAATAAAATAAACAAAGAGTTAGAAGAAAGATTCTCCTTTGTTCTGAAGATAATAGAAAAGGGTTTAGCTGAAAGAGATAAAGCAAAGATTGGTCTTAGATGGCCACTAGGTTCAGCATTAGTTCAAACAAAAGTAAAACTTAGTGAAGAATTAGTAGACTTGATAATAAAGCAACTCAACATAAAGAGTTTGGAATTTGAGACAGGAGATGAAGATAAAGTAGTTTTAGATCTGAATATTACTCCTGAACTTGAAGCAGAGGGATTTGCACGTGAAATTGCTAGAAAAATACAATCTGTCCGCAAAGAAAGGAATATGAAGAAAGAAGAAAGAATTACTCTGGAGTTGCACCTGAGTGATAAACTGAAGATAAATTTAATTCCCTTTGTTGATTTTATCTCTAAAAGGGTGGGAGCTAATAATTTGCGCTTTTCCGACGGCAAGGGTAAAAATATGATTCCATTTAAAATAAAGGAAGAAGAAGTTTTATTTAACTTTTGAAGTGTAAGATTTTCGAAAACATTTAAATACTGGATTGGCTTATTTTCTTTGATGATTGTTAATGCGGAATTTTTGAGTAGGCTTCGTAAAATCTTTGATCTTAACTTATATGAGGTAAAAGTTTGGACTTCTTTACTTTCAAGGGGAGTTTCTACTGCTGGAGAGTTGAGTACTATCTCTGATGTTCCTAGAAGCAGAACATATGATATCCTAGAGTCTTTAGAAAAGAAAGGCTTTGTTGTAATGAAACTTGGGAAACCTATAAAATTCTTAGCTTTGAAACCTGAAGAGGTTGTTGATAGAGTTAAAAAACATATGATTAATGTTGCTCAGGAGAAAACAAAATATCTTGAAGAAATAAAGGGCGGGGATGTATTGAATGAACTTGCTTCATTGTATGAGAATGGTGTAAAATATGTTGAGCCATCTGATTTGTCTGGAAGTCTTAAAGGAAGACAGAATATTTATTCCCATATAGATATGATGTTGCGCAATGCTAAAAAAAGCGCAGTCATTATGACAACTTCTGAAGGGCTTGGAAGAAAATTTGAATCTTTAATGCCTAGTCTTGAAAAAGCAAAAAAAAGAGGAGTTTCTCTTAAAATAGCTGCTCCCATAAACTCGGATAATGTTAAGTTTGCTCGTGAGCTTTCAAAATTTGCTGACGTAAGGCATCTTGATAAACCTCATGGAAGATTTGCTATTGTTGATAATGAACAAATGGTATTAATGCTTCTTGATGATAAGACTGTGCACCCAAATTACGATTTTGCTGCTTGGATATCCAGCGATTATTTTGCTAAGTCAATGAACCAAATGGTAGAAACCACTTGGAAAGAATTAACGCCTGTTTCTAAGTTGAAGATTTGAAAGATTAATATACTATAAAATAGTTATTGAGTAACTATTCTAACATCTACAGCTTTTCCTTCCTTGCTGTTTAGGATATAAGGGTTAATGTCTAATTCTAGAATATCTTTATTCTTTTGAGGTATTCTTGAAACTGCTACTAAATCCTCTTTTAATTTATTTATGTTTAATTTTATGTTTCTGAATCCTTCGAATAATCTTCTTGATTTTAATTCTTCTATCATTCCATGTGCTTCTTCTTTTGTTATGGGGCACTTTCTTATAGATACATCATTCAATAGTTCTGTAAATATCCCTCCTAGACCAAATAAAATAACATGATTAAAAGTGGCGTCTTTTTTCAGGCCTATAATTAATTGCTGGCCTTCTATGAATTTTTGAACAAGGATTCCTTTTAGTTTTAGTTTATGGTTCTTTGCTTTTGATAGTAGTTCATTAAATGCCGATTCTATCTCTTCGTTTCTATGGACTATTGAAACCCCACCAAATTCTGTTTTATGGACTGCGTCTGGAGATAATATTTTCATAACTAATGGTGCTTTAATCTTTAGGTCTTTAAGAGAAGAAATAACTTGAGTTTCAGGGACTTCTATATACTTACTTATAATTGTCTGGGATTCTCTAGCATCTAGAACCTCTGTTTTCATAGTATTTTTAGGCTTTTTGATGTTAAATAGGTTTTGTATATGTTAAGTTTAAATATATATTAACTATTTTATCCGTATGAGTTTGATTATGTTCTATGGTACTGAGTGTGTGCATTGTCATGAAATGATGCCTATGGTTGAAAAACTTGAGAAAGAACTTAAAGTAAAGGTTGAAAGAGTTGAGACATGGCATAATGCTGCGAATGCACAAAAACTCGCTAAATGTGATAAAGATAGATGTGGTGGCGTTCCATTGTTTTATAATGATAAAACAGACAAATACATTTGCGGATCATGTGAATACGAAGACTTAAAGAAGTGGGCTAAAGGATAGAAGAAAAGTTTAAATACACTTAGTTACTTGGTCACTTAGTAACCATGGCATCAAAGACAATTAAAATCAGCGAAGAAAATTATAAAAAACTTTTAGAGATAGCTACTGAAATACAGAAAATAAATGGAGTGAGAGCTTCTTTTGATGATGCGATTAAGGAGTTAGCAAAAGAAAAAAGAAAAAAGAAAAAAATTAGCGATTTGACTGGAGCTTGGAAAATGTCAGATTCTGAGTGGGAAAAAATAAAAGATGAACTTAACAGAGGTTGGAAAACGTGGAAGATGCAATCTGTTTAGATACAGATATTTTAGCTGATTTGATAAGAGGCAAAAAAGACGCCAATCAATGGTTTAGAGATCATGAAGATAAATTCCAATTAGCTACAACAATTATTAATTTATTTGAGTTATATTATGGAGCATACAGGTCTGCTGATCCAGAAAGAAGCTTAGGGACTGTAAAAGAGATAATTGAAAGTTTAGATATTCTAACCATTGATTCAGAATGTGCTAAAGAGGCAGCAAAACAACTCGCTAGACTCTCAAGTGAAGGAAATATCATAGATTTTAAAGATCTTTTTATTGGATGTATCTCTTTATCTTCGAGTCATGCTTTAAAAACAAACAATAAAAAACACTTTGAAAGGATTGATGGGTTAAAACTTGTTTAAAGGCTAATTTTATATACTTCTTTCAAATTATTTATATGAGTTATGATGGAAAAAGTAATTGGTGAATTTGAGGTAAAATATTTGCAAATCCTCGATGAGAATGCTATTTGTGATGAGAAAAATAAGCCTAAAATATCTGATGATGTTCTCAAGGAGATGTATAAATCGCTTATTTTGACCAAAGCTTTTGATGATAAAGCTCTTAAATTACAAAGACAGGGAAGAATGGGAACTTATGCTCCTATGCGAGGACAAGAGGCTTGTCAGATTGGAAGCGCATTTGCAATGCAAAAGAATGATTGGGTATTTCCTGCTTTCAGAGAGAATGGAGTTTACATGATTAAAGGAGTACAACCAGAAATGCTTTATAGATATTGGATGGGAGATGAAAGAGGAATGCAAATACCAAAAGGAATTAACATACTTCCAGTTTCAATTACTGTTGGGGCTCACTTACCTCATGCTGTCGGTGCTGCAATGGCTTTTAATTATTTAGGAGAAAAAAATGTTTCTATTGTCTATTTTGGAGATGGAGCTACTAGTGAAGGAGATTTTCATACTGCTTTGAATTTTGCAGGAGTTTTCAAAGCACCTTGTGTGTTCATTTGTCAAAATAATCAGTGGGCTATTTCTGTTCCGGTTAAAGAACAAACTGCTTCACAAACCATAGCCCAAAAAGCAATTGCATATGGTTTCCCTGGAGTGCAAGTTGATGGCAATGATATATTTGCAGTCTACAAAGCTACTAGTGAGGCAATTGAAAGAGCCAGAAAAGGGGAAGGTCCTACACTTATTGAGTGCTTTACTTACAGATTAGCTGACCATACAACAAGCGATGATGCTAAAAGATACAGAAGTGAAGAAGAAATACGCAAGTGGGAGAAAAAAGATCCTATAACAAGATTTGAGAAATATCTTGTTCAAAAAAAGATTTTGAATCCTGTTCTTATTGGCCAAACAAAAGCTGAAGCTGAACAGCAAATTGAAAGAGCTGTTAAAAATGCTGAAGCTGCTAAATCACAGCCTCCCACTGAAATGTTTGATTATCTTTTTGAATCTATGACTGAAGAAATGAAAGAACAAAGAGAACAGTCCTCTAAAGAGAATAAGATTATTACAAAGACTACTAGTGGAGAGAATAGTGCTAAGAACGCAGGCGTTGTTGGTGAATTGGAAGAGGCTTAAGTAGATACTTTCTTTATTCCTCTAACACTTCCCAGTCTATTAAGTTTAATGTCATTACCACATAGATTTGATCTACTTGGACCATGGCGTTTACCAAACCACATTTGTGTTAATAATGTTCTTTCTGAATTTATTTCATCAGTTTTAACTGGGTAGAAGGTTAAACTATCCATTTCTAAAAATTCGAGATATTCTCTTCCATGCTCTCCAAAAATTCCTTCAAATATTTCAGGATTATCTGTGCCGGATAATTTAAATGGTTCTTTTGATGGTAGGACTAAAACTCTTCTTTTAAATGGTTCTATTCCTTTTTCATCATTAGCAATTGCAAGGCTTCTTTTATATAAATCGTTATCTGTAATAAAATACATTCCTTGATTATTTGCATTTACTGCTAGTTCTGCTAAGTTTGGATCTGCAACAAGAGGAGACTCTCTTAGAAATAAAGGATAAGCATCCTTTGCGTAAGCAAATCCATGTGATAGATAGTTTCCTTTTTTAGTAACTGGCGTTTTTATTCCTGCAACTATTCTTAAATGAGTGTTAATTGGCAAAGAAACAATACCATAACCGTTACTTTTCAGAAAAGATACTGCTTTGTCAAATTGACCACTAACTGTTGCTGATTCAATTCCATCTTTACTAAAGTCTACTTTTAATTCAAGCATATTTTTTGATTATTTAACAGTATTTAAAATTTCTCACTATTGATAATCTACACTTCGAATCTTAGCTGATCATATTTTTCTACAGTTAGATTTATTTGATTAAGAATTGCTTTTAGCAAACCTTTTCCAATATCTTCATTTGCGTGTACTGGAACAACTGTTCTTCTCCCATCTTGATGTTTGAATCTTATATGACTTCCTTTTCCTTGTATTGAAACAAAACCTAATCTTTCTAATAGCTTGCATAATTTCTTGCCTGAAATAAGCACTAGTTTAGGCATACTAATTAGAAATTGCCTGACGCCTCTTAAATTGTAATTTCTGCAAACCAATAAATTTCATAGACTTTACCTCTTCATTATCTGATTCTAAACATAATTCTATTGCTTCCTTTATTCTTTCTAATAGTTCTGGAATAGTTTTGGCTTGTGTATGACACCCTTGTATCTCTGGAACACTTGCTACATATATTCCATCTTCGTCTTGCTCTATTATTACTGTAAAATCCATTAGTTGTTTTTCCATCTTATTTAAGATTACAAATAGTATTTAAAATTATGCGACTTCTCTCTTTATCCAGTCTTGAAAATCTTGGATTTGACTTGATGCATGAGGTAATTGTTGTTTTACTGATTCTAAACTCTTTGAAATATGCTCTGGGTGATAATCAACATTGTGGATTGCTCTTTCTATTTCTTCTATTAATTTGGTGTCTAGACAATCTGAAAATAGTCTTGCTTTTTTTATTTTTCCACCTTCTGTGTCTAAATGCAAGTCTACTGTTGCCCAGTCAAAGCGCTCTGTTAACTGATGTTGAAATTGAGGTGTTTCTCCAAGACGCCAATCATTGCTTTTTAGAAATTGATAATAATTATTTAATTCTGGAATAATTATTAGATTTTTATTATTTAAGATTTCTATTTTCTTTTCAGATTCATATGTCTTAAAGAATTCATCAATTATTGCATTAGTCAAAACCTCATGATTTATTGCATGATTAAACTCTGTTAAATTTGCTACTCTTGATCTTACTGAAGTTGTGCCTTTTGCTAAAAGTTTCTTTGGAGATGGAGTAAGATAACCTGCTAATTCAGTTAAATTTACATTTATTAATAAAGTCCCGTGATGAAATGCTCTGTCTGGGTTTTCTTTGAAGGCACTGCCGGATATTTTCTTACCATCTACTAAAATATCATTTCTGCCTGATTGTTCTGCTTTTATTCCAAACTTTGCTAATGCTTTAATTATTATATCAAAATTTCTTTTTCTATCATATTCGCTTCTTGATGAAAGAAATGTAAAATTAGTGTTGCCTAAATCTTGAAAAACTGCCCCTCCTCCGCTTTGTCTTCTGACTAAACTGACTTTATTCTCCTCCAACTTGCTAAGATTGCATTCAGCCCATGGATTTTGGTTCCTTCCTATTACTACAGTTTTATCATTTCTCCAAAGAAACAATATGTGCTCTTCTGTTAACATATCTTTGAAAATCCAGTCTTCTGTTGCTAGATTAAAAAATGGGTCATGAGTTTCTGATATTAAACAGCGTGGTTTTAGCATGTAAACTAGATTATTTAATTATTATTAAATTCTATCTAAAATTATACTTATTATCTTTTTCTTAATTTCTTCATCAATTGAGCTTCTAATCCTGTAAGTTTCATTTCTTCAAGCGCTTCTGTAATTTGAGCAGGAGTATAAAGTTCGCTTCCTGCTTGTCTAGAAATTTGCGAAGCGTTCGCACCTTCGGTGCTTACTAACTGACGCACCCCACGAACCATGCCATCCTTGTTGTTGAGGCCGTAGCCGTCGCCAACAAGGTCAGACCCGTAGACGCCAAGCCTGCCAAACCACAACTGGATTGGAACTGTACCCGAATAAGATTTAAGAGTTTCTTGAGATATTGGAAAGAGATCTAAAGAGTTTTGCCCTACAAAATTAAGATAATCCTGACCAAATTCTCCCAATAAAAATTCAAAAACTTCTGGGTTTTGTGTTTGTGAAATTGTAAATCTTCCTTCTGAAGGCATGAAAACAGCCCTGCGTTCTCTTGGGTGTTTTGAAGCATCTTCTTGAACTTGTTTGAAAAATTTATCATATAATTTTCTATTTGGAGTGCTGAAGTATCTTCCTTCACTATTTTCTTTAATGGCTTCTCGAAGCATTGTAGCATTAGTTAAATAAGGAGATTCTGCAACAATAATCCCTGTCTCTCCTTGATAGTGGACGCTGCCTTGCCTAACATAATTACCAATTTTAGAAACATCTGATTCTTTTCCTTGCTGAATTCTTAATTGGGCATTTTGTTCTAAATTTATTACTTTATGACATATTTTCTTTAATTCAGCTAAAGATTGTCTAAAATTTACACCACTAGTTACTGCTGATTCAACGCTTGGTTTAACATCTATATTGGCTGCCATGTGCTTTTCATTAAAAAAGATTATTTAAGCTTTTCTGTTGTTGCTACTTAATAAACGTAATAAAATATAATCTTGCTCATGAAAATTTATTAACTACTAATGGAACTATATTTTGAGATGGTGATATAAATGGTTGTCCGCAATATGGTTGAAGCTCTTAATGACGCTCTGCGCCTTGAAATGAAAAGAGACAAGAATATTGTAATTATTGGTGAAGATGTTGGTGAGGATGGTGGAGTCTTTAGAGTAACTGATGGACTTGCTAAAGGATATGGAAACAAGCGAGTAATTGACTCTCCACTTGCTGAGAGCGGAATTGTTGGAACAGGAATTGGAATGTCTCTTGTTGGATTAAAACCAGTTTGTGAAATACAATTTGAGGGATTTATTTTTCCTGCTATTGACCAGATTGTAAATCATGCTTCTAGAATGAGGAACAGAAGCAGAGGAAGATTTACTACCCCCATACTTGTTAGATGTCCTATAGGTGGGGGAATAAAGGCACTTGAACATCACTCTGATTCTCCTGAAACATATTTTGTTCATACTCCAGGAATAAAAGTTGTAATGCCTTCTGGGCCTTATGATGCTAAAGGTTTGCTAATTTCTGCACTTCGTGAAAAAGACCCTGTAATATTCTTTGAACCAAAGAAAATTTATCGTGCGATTAAGGAAGAAGTTCCTGATGAAGCTTATGCAATTCCTTTAGGTAAAGCAAATGTCATTAAGGAAGGAAAAGATGTTACTTTGATTGCTTATGGTGCTTGGGTAAAGACTGCAAAAGAAGCGATTAATAGTTTAAAGAATGTTGATGTTGAGTTAATAGACTTGAGAACTATTTCTCCTTTGGATACTGAAACAATAATTAATTCTGTTAAAAAGACTGGTAAGTGTGTTATAGTTCAAGAAGCCCCTAAGACTTTAGGACTTGCCTCTGAAATTATTGCTAGAATTAATGAGAAAGCTCTTTACTCTCTTGAGGCTCCTGTTGAAAGAGTCTGTGGATTTGATACTATTGTGCCATTAAGGATTCATGAAGATTACTACTTGCCTTCTGCTGAAAAGATAATTTCTGCAATTGAAAGAGTTATGAAAAATGCTCGAGGATCTTGACATCCATAACCTAAAAGATTATAAATTACTTTTAGTCTTTTTATTTATGACAACAATTGAAGATTCATTAAATTGCATAGAAGTTCAAAAAGAAAATGGAACTCATAATAAAGATACTATGATTGGTCGAGTAATAAGAGATTACCAATTTTTTGATGCTAAGTATTTAAAAGGAATGCATGTATTATATAGACAAGACCAAGATGGTAGCTTGGTTCTTGAAATGCCTTTGAGTCCACAAAGTATTATGATTCAGCGAAACAGGGGTTCTAAACAAACTACTTGTTATGTGGTTTGGAATGTTCCTAGTGATTTTGTAGAGAAAGTTGAATTTGCTCAATAGACATAATTTATATATTAAAGGACATTTTTATTTTTGAGTGTATGAATGGCGTTTGAATTTAGATTACCTGATATTGGAGAAGGAATTGCTGAAGCTTTAATTGTTGAATGGCTTGTTAAAGAAGGAGATAATGTTCGTGCTGACCAAGTAATTGTGAAAATTGAAACGGACAAGGCTGTTGCTGATATTCCTACACCTATTTCTGGGACAATACTAAAAATCAATTTTGCAAAGGGTGAAACTGTAAATGTGGGTGCTGTTCTTTGTGTTATTGGTTCAAGTGAAGAGAAAGTTCAAAACAAAGTTGTAAATGAAAAACCTGTTGAGAAAAAAATTGAAAGAGTTGTTGAAAAAATTGAAAGTCTTGACGGAAAGATTCTTGCTTTACCTGCTGTTAGAAAGGTTGCATCTCAAAAAGGAATTAATTTGAATAATGTTAAAGGTTCTGGACCTAACGGACAGATAATAATGTCTGACTTGGATAGAAGTGGATTTACTGAAGTGACTAAGATTGTTGAAACACCTAGACCTGCTGGTATTACTGCTGTTCGTAAATATGATATGTTTGGGTATGTTGAGCGTGTTCCTATAAAGGGAGTTAGAAAGACAATTGCTCAAAACATGATTAATTCGTTAAAACAAACTGCCCAAGTTACAGCTATGGAAGACATTGATGTAAGCAGGTTATGGGATATTAGAAAAAAAGAGAAAGAACATTTTGCAATTGAAGGAGTTAAACTGACTTTTATGCCTTTTATTATTAAGGCTGTAGTTAAAGCATTACAGAAACATCATAAAGTAAACTCTTCTTTAGAAGGAGATAACATAGTTTTGAAAAAATATTATAATATAGGAGTAGCTGTTCAGACAGATGCTGGTTTAATTGTTCCTGTTTTAAAAATTGCTGAAAGAAAGAGTATTTCTGATATTGCTAAGGAGATTGAGAGTTTAGCTGAAAAAGCTAGGAATAGAACTATTGATATAATGGACTTGAAAGGCTCTACTTTTACAATTACAAATTATGGAAGTGTTGGGGGGACATATGCCACTCCAATTATAAACATTGGAGAATCTGCTATATTGGGCACTGGAAGGATTTTTGATAGGGTTGTTTTGGATGAAAAGACTGGGAAAGTTAGAAATGCTAAGATTTTACCTATTTCGCTTACATTTGACCATCAGATACTTGATGGGGCTGAGGCAACTGAGTTTATTGAGACTTTGAAAGAATATTTAGAGGAACCCGAGTATTTGCTCAAGTGATAGGCAAACATAAAGACTTATATAATGATTTTAGTACTTAAAAATAATGAAATATGTATGGAGATTTACATGAGTATTGATGGCAATTATACATCGGGTTACCTTGATACTTTTGTGAAAGACGTAACTTCTCAGAAGGATAGAGGAGGTCTTATTTGCTTAGGTCCAGTCGAAAAATTAGTATATGTTGCACTTAGCCCTCCAATCACTGTTCGAGGTAGTGATCCACATATTGGATTGACTCCTTTTGATCGATGTCTTTATGTCCTTGATAGATGTGATGGTTCTCTAGGTTCTCGAACAACTGCTGATATTTTCTCATTGGTTTTAGGATTAAATTCTAGAGACTTAAAACCTATGGAAGATGCGTTGGCTCAATTTCAATGTCTTAATATATAATCTATTTTAAACAATCCCTAGATAAGTTTATTAATTAATTTTAGTACTTTATATTAAAGGATGTTATATGCGCGCAAATAAAGTTACTATTCTCTTGATTATAGCATTTGTTGGAATCCTTGTTCTTAATATATTTTATCCAAAGAAAATAGAGAGTACATTTCTAACTGTTCTTATTTCTATTGCTACTTTTTTATTTGGAATATTTATCTCATTCTCCATATCAGATAGACATGGAAGAATAAATGAATTACGCAGTAATGACTCATTGGAACGCGGTTATTTAATATTAATTTATAAATATGCTGGTGCTTTTGGAAAACAATACCAAATTGAGATGGCTGAAATTATAGACCAATATCTGATTAGTACCTTGGATTATGCAATAAGGGATTTTCATAAGAACGAGCCATTTGTCGATGCCATTTATGCCAAAATACAATCTGTTAAAGTAATTAACGAGAAACAGAAAGAAGTATATAGTGAGTTTCTTGACTGTTTTTCATCTTTAATCGAGGCTAGAAGAAAGACTATTGCACTTATTGCAGATAGATTATCTAGATTTGAATGGCTTGTTGCCATATTTTTACCTTTTATTATCCTCTTAAGCACCATTTTAACTGAAACTAGCTCTATAATTGTAGCAGTTATTTCTTCAGTTCTATCTGTGATGATTCTAAATATTACTTTATTTTTATATCTTTTAGATAATCTCTCATGGAAAGAGGAAAGACGTATTTTTGAGCCATATCAACAAACATTTGAGGCTATCGGAAAACTAAGATATTATCCTGAAATACTTATTCTTGAGAAAAGAGTAAAAATGTATAAAGATAAAACCTATAGGTTGGGTGTATTTCCTCATAAGTATCCAGACTTGTCTGGAAAGACAATTAAGATAATAGAAAATGGTATAAGAATATAGCACATGGATGATATTTATCCTCAAAATGTGAAAAAGACATAACCATTAAATATAACCTTTAATTCATGTGCTTATGGTATTGATGTTAGACAACTTTTTCAAACCTACTTCTGTAGCTATTATAGGAGCTTCTCGAAATCCTGCTAAAATAGGGCATGTTATAATGAAAAATATGGTTGATGGTGGATTTCATGGGAAGGTTTTTCCTATAAATCCTGAAGCTAAAGAAATTCTTGGATATAGAGTTTACAAAACAGTAACATCTGTTAATGAAAACATTGATTTGGCTATTATCTCTGTACCCAGCGAATATGTTATTAAAGTAATTGATGAATGCAATAAAAAGAAGATAAAAGATGTTTTAATAGTGACTGCTGGATTTGGAGAAGTTGGAAATCACACACTAGAGAAACAGTTGAAAGATAAGTTGGATAAGAATGGAATGAGGTGTGTTGGAGTTAATTGCCTTGGAGTATTTGATGCTTATCACAAATTTGATACTTTATTTTTACCTCGCTATAGACTGACTAGACCTAAAGCTGGAGGGATTAGTTTTGTATGTCAAAGCGGAGCTATTGGGTCTGCAATTCTAGATATAGCTGCTTACAACGGATACTCTTTTTCTAAATTCATAAGTTACGGAAATGCAACTCAGCTTGATGAATCTGACTTTATTGATTATCTACTGAATGATGAAAGCACTAAAGTTATTTGTTTATACGCTGAAGGAATAAAAGATGGAGAGAAATTCTTTGAGACTCTGAGGAGAGCTACTGCTATTAAACCCGTTATTGTCATGAAGGGTGGATTGACTGATGCTGGAATGAAAGCTACAATTTCTCATACTGGAAGTCTTGCTGGTAACAAAGATGTTTTCTTTGGAATTTTGAATCAGACAAATGCAATTCGCGCTGATTCACTTGAGGAGATGTTTCATATTGCTGCTTTGTTTGAGAAGAAAGTTGATTTTGCAAATAATAGAATACAAATAATTACAAATGGTGGTGGATATGGAATTGTAACAACTGATGCAATTGCAGGTTCTAAGCACTTGCGTATGGCTGATATGTCAAGCATTACTGCCGGAGATATAAAGAAGAAGACTCCTAAACATATGAACATCGGAAATCCTTTAGATTTGCTCGGAGATGCTACAACTGAAAGATATAGAGATACTCTTAGTTTGTGTCTTGCTGATAAAAATATTGACGGGATTGTTTTAATTGCTTTATATCAAACTCCTTTACTAACTACGGAAATAGTTGAGGTAATTACAGAGGCGCATCACAATAGCAAGAAACCAATTGTCGTCATTTCAACTGGTGGAGAATTTACAGAACTACTTTCCAAGTCACTCATGGAAAGAGGTATCCCTGTATTTAATTTCCCTACTGAAACCATTACAGCGCTTGATAAAGTTGTAGCTTATCAAATGAAACATAAAAATATCAAGGTTGATGTTGTTAAAATGGAAGCTGTTAAGAAGGTTAAATCTCAACCAAAAGCTAGAAAGAAAAAGAAGTAAGTCTATCAATTCCTGCCCGCGCATACATACCTTTTCCATCTTCATGGGATCTTTCGTAATTTGTTATTTTTATAATGCTTTTTTTTATTTTCTAATTTTCACAGGAGTTTCTTTCATTATCTCTTGATCACAAAGTGGTAGGCCTACTAACCTAATTGCATTAAGGGTTGCTGTAAATAAAGGACTCTTTCTTATATCTTCTTCCGATACAGATCCCAGATAAGGAATTCTATTCATTGTAAGTAATTCTCTTAATTCTCCCACTTCTGGCTTTTTTTCATCCCCTAAACTAATATATGGATAACCAAGGATTTCTGCAACAGCTTGATCTTCAATTGAAGGTCTCATAAGTCCTTCCACGTAGAATCCTGTTAATGCCCCTCCCCTAAATATATTATGAATGAAGGGAAGTGGAGAGTCAATCATTCTAAGATTATAACCAGCATAGTAAAGGAAGTCTATGTAATCATTAGAATCTCTAGAGATCATCCTAAAGTTGCTCTGAACAGGGATTCTCATAGTTAGGTCTCTAGATTCAGGAGTTTCTCTAGAATGATTAGCAGTCACTTCTGGAACTACCCAGAATCTTTCACACATCTCTGGAGTTAGAATTCTTGTTCTTGTTTCTTTTCCGCTGATTTGACTTATATCTACCATAAAACTGCATTTTTATGTTGCTTTTAAAACTATGTTTTGGTTAATTGGTTGCGCATCCGGATGGAAAAGAGTATCGGAGCACGACCCGCGCATATTGATATTTTGTCCTTTTTAGTGTGCTTTTTGAGCCTTTGTTTTGTTAATTGTGTAAGGTTGACTTGATTTTTAAGGATAATCGACCACTTAGATGTGACTAATTATAGAACTTGTTTAAATTAAAATGGGATATCTGCAGTTGGTCTTCCTAAGGGTTCAGTAGGAATTCCCATGGCACTTTTGTATAGACGTTCTGTTTCTGAAATCTCTCTTCCGCTTACTTCATCATACCTAGTAGCTATATTGCTACGTAACTCTTCCAGTCTCAATCTAACTCTTTTCTTAGTTGAACCTTTTCTCCCTCAGTTGCTCTAGAAACCGAATCATATAATCTCTGAATTCTGTTTTCTAATCTTTGTAGTTCTCTTCCATCGCTAAAACCTTTATCAGACATTATAATATTAATAATCTCTTTTAGTTTATATAATCTAATATTAAACTTTAGTTTATTTTTTACTAAACTATATAAAACAAAACCATTTAAGAATAATGATGAAGATGGTGAAAGTTTAAATGGTACACATATCTGAAAGAGATTTGCAATTACCTCATGTTGAATTTCCTGAAATTTCAAGGCGGATTGCAGCAGATAAAAAGATAATTTCCCTTGGACCTGGAGAACCTGATTTTATGACTCCTAAGCCTTTACTTGATTATGGTAAAAAAATAATTTCTAAAGCAACCCACTATACTGAACCTCAAGGAATGATGGAATTACGGGAGGCGATTGTTAAGAAACTTGCTCGTGAGAATAATATTCATACTGAAGTTGAGAATGTCATTGTAACTTGTGGAAGCCAGGAGGCAATATTTTCAGCATTGCTTACTGCTGTTGATCCAACTGAACAAGTTTTAGTTCCAAGTCCTGGATATGCCGGATATACTCCTGCAATTGATCTTGTTAGTGCGACTCCTGTTTTTGTTCCTCTTTCTAGAGATAATGGATTTGAATTGAATTCTGATGTTTTGAAGAGACATATTGATAAACAAAAATCAAAAGTCTTGATACTTAATTCTCCTTCCAATCCTACAGGTAATGTAATGTCTAGAAAAATAATGGAAGAAATTGCTGATGTTGCTATTGAAAATGATTTATTAATATTTTCAGATGAGGCTTATGAACATATTTTGTATGATGGAGCTAAACATACATCTATTGGAAGTTTGAATGGGATGCAAGAGCATGTTTTGACTTTTCATACTTTTTCTAAAAGTTATGCGATGTGTGGTTTCAGATTAGGATATTGTACTGGTCCTAGCAAATTTATTTCTGAAATGAATAAGGATCATCATTATATTACTCTTGGAGCTCCTACAATATCTCAAATGATGGGTGTTAAAGCATTAAGTTTGGATAAAAAATATATTAATTCAATGGTTTCTGAGTATAAGAGAAGAAGAGATTTAATTGTACCTAAGTTGAATGAGTTGGGATTGCCTACACTTAACCCTAAAGGGGCTTTTTATACATTTTCAGATATTTCTCAATATTCTAAAAATTCTTCTGAATTTTCTCGTAAGCTAATTAATGAGGCTAAAGTTGCAACTATTCCAGGAACAGAGTTTGGACCATTTGGAGAAGGCTATATTAGATGCAGTTTTGCAACTGAATATCATAAGATAGAACAAGCTCTGGATAGAATTGAGAAATTCTTGAAGAAGAAGTAAATTTATAAATTAAGCATATCTCTATAGTCTATGGCTCGTGATTCTAGGATTATTGCCTCGTCAGGTAATGAGCGTGTTTCTTTTACTCTTGCTTCTTTGTTAGGTATTTTGTCTTTAACTACTTGCGATATTTTTGATAAATCTTCACAGCCAGATATAAGAAATGATCTAAATGCCGAAACTTCTTATATTGAGAAAGACTCTAAGTACAAATCATCAGAATATGTTAATGAAGGAAGATAGACTGAATTTATATAAATGATTTAACTTTTGGTTGGGAAGGTGAACTTGAACTTTTCTAGATTTATTCTGTTATCTATAATTTCTACCCCTTCTGATTTTAGACGCTTTATTTTAGCTTCTGTTCCATGAGCATATCCACCTATTTTTCCGTCTGAACTTATTACTCTATGGCAAGGATAGACATTTGTATCATATGGATTTTTATTCATTGCATTGCCTACTGCACGATATGCTTTTGTACCTAATTTGAGAGCAATATCTTTGTAAGTTATAACTTTTCCTTTTGGTACTTGTTTTAGAGTTTTGTAACACCGATCATTGAATTTCATTTAAGAACTTCGCCTGTTTTCATATACCAAAGAAATAAATCTAATTTTGCTAGAGACATCCTTAATGTACTAGCTAATTCTGTGAATTTTTGTTCTATTTCTTTGTATAATTGAGATGTTAGAGTTTTTGGACGATCTATAATTTTATGTTCTGCTAATAAAGATAGAATGTGTCTATCCAGTATTGCCAGATTTTGACCACCAGTATTTCTTAAGAAATGTGATGCCTCTTTCATACCTAAACCCTTTACATTTTCTACTAAGAATTCTCTAGCTTCTAGCTCAGTTTTATCTTTTATTATTGTCTTTATATTTGCAAACTCTCTCGCCATTACTATGTACTTTGCTTTATTATTGTGAAATCTATGTTTGTTTAATTTTATTAGATTTGCGAGGGTTTCCTCTGAAAGAGTTTTAAAACCTTCAAAATGTATCTGGTTTTGAATTATTGCTCCTGTCTTTTGTTTTGCGTTTGCTGTTAAAATACAAAAACACAACTCTGAAAACCACTCATTTTCTGACTTTGTTTTGAAAGACTCGAATTCTGCAAGTCTTTTTGTTATTATATCATTTACTTCTGTCTTTTCAAGCTGACGAACTTTTTCTATTAACTCTATCATAAATTTATGAGAATTCTAAATGTTATAATGTTTTGCTTTTTATCAAAAAATTGATGCACCACTATATACTAAAGTATGTGGTTTGATTTGTGCTCGATTTTTGGATGCAAACAAATTCTTCTTGAAGAGAATTTGTTGCACAGAAGTTTTTCATTGTGAACAAACTTCTTGTGCTCAAAGTGTTCACACCCTAAAGGATGTGGTTTTAAAAAAACACTTTGACATAATATGAACATTTATATTATATGAATTTAAGTTGATTTTATGAATAGAACTATAGATAGTATTTATGTCAAGTTTAATTCAAGCAGTTTGACTATTGATCCTGAAGCTAGGCTTTCTCTTCCAGTAGTTGTAAGGGCAATTTCCTATGAACATGAGTCTCCTCCACAATATAAAGGGGATAGAGAAAAAGTCAAGACTGTATCTTGCATTTCTCATATTTTTAGAATGTTATCTCGTTTTGGTTAAAAATTATTCTAATAAAAGTAGCAATGCCATAACAGCTATTCCCGCTACTAAACATAATATTTGGATAATTGATTTCTTAGTTTGGAAATTCTTGTGGAGTTCTGGAATCAAGTCGGAACTGGCAATGTATATGAATCCTCCAATTGCAATAGGGATAAGATAGTCTGCTAATGAAGGAACTATACCTGATGCAAGAACGGCTATCAAACCACCTATAACTGCTGTAAGAGCTGAAAGGAAGTTGAATAATAGAGCTTTTGATTTTGAAAATCCTCCGTGAAGTAAAACTCCAAAGTCTCCTATTTCTTGAGGTATCTCATGGAATATAACTGCGATAGTTGTTGCTATTCCTACAGGGATGCTTACTAAATAACTAGCTCCTATTATTAGGCCATCTAGGAAGTTGTGGACTCCATCTCCAACTAGATTAGTTATTGCAAATGGATGTGAGTGTCCTCCATTATGTGGAATGTGACAGTGTTGCCAATGAACTATTTTCTCTATTACAAAGAATAATAATATTCCTCCTAGGATTAGAAATGAAGTTTGTGTTGTAAAGCTATTATCTTCTATTAATTCTGGTACAAGATGAAGGAAGACATCTCCGAGCAAAGCTCCTGCTGCAAAACTAACTAAATAAATCACAATTTTTGTCAACAGTTTTGTCTTTATTGATAATGTAAATACGCCGATAAGAGAGATTAAGCTAACTGCTACAACACTTATTATTGTATAAAAAAGAGCTTCATTCATTACACTATTTTGTTAATAATGTATTTAAAGCTTATTGATTATGATTATCAATAAGATGGAAAAACGTGAGACTAGGCAGAAAAAAGCAATTGAGCTGCTCATTGCAAAAATAAATACTTTTTTTACTGCTGAAGATATTTACAAAAAATTACATAAAGATAATTTATCTATTGGAATTGCTACCATTTATAGATTTTTGAATGAACTTAGAAAAGAGAGAATAATTCATGCTTTTACTTGTTATAGAAAAAAACTTTATTCGAAGAAGGGGATGTCACACTCACATTTTGTTTGTGAAATATGCGGAGAGATTAAACATATAGAACTAGATAGGATAGACTTTCTCAAGAAATTTATAAATGAAGACATATGCCACGTGCAAATAGAAGTAAGTGGTATTTGCTCTAATTGTAAGAATAAAAGATAAAGTATATAAAGGAAAATAATCTTTACAGTATATGTTTAATGGGATTGTTAATCTAAGTTCTAGTCTTTTAATTACAGTTATATTGTTTGTTATAGGTTTCTTATGGTATGGTCCTTTATTCGGTAACTTATGGTTAAAACTAAGCAAGATACCTGCTGCTGATATTGCTAAGGCTAAGAAGAAAGGAATGGGTGGAATGTGGAAGCAAATGGTATTAGGATTTATTGGAACATTCATGCTCGTTTATGTTCTATCAGGACTTATTGTTCTTCTTGGAATTACAGAACCTATGCAGGGAGCAATACTAGGATTTTGGTTGTGGCTTGGATTCTTTGCTTGCTCAACATTGCTTAACTCTGTATTGTGGGAAGGAAAACCTTGGGGACTTTTTGCATTGAATGGATTGTATTGGTTGGTTGTTCTAAAGCTAACTGGATTCTTGGCTGTTGTCTGGGGTTAAAAGGTTTTATAACTTAAAAGAGTTTTAGTTTATTTAATGAATGAATTTAGTACAAAAGAGAGTGTTTTTAATTACCTGAAGAAGAGGTTTGTTTCTAAAAATGTTCTTGGTATAGCTGTTGTTGGTTCTACTGCTAAAGGAAAGATAAAGAACTATTCAGATATAGATATGGTTGTTTTTAATAATAAAAAATTGAAACCCTATTATGAATTGTGCTTGATTGCTGATAAACTTGTCTTGATTACTGTTTACTTTTACAAAGCTGGAAAATTAGCTAAGATTCCTAAAAATGGCAAAATAATATATGGTAATTATTACTCGCAGATTGAATATAGAGGCAACTTGAAATACAATAGAAATGAGAGAATGAGAAGAGATAATCAGATGTTTATTGATGGACTTTTCAAGTTCTTAAGGTCTAAAGATAAGAAATATCTCTCTTGGATTGAGAAGTATGCTAGATTATAAATTATTTGAAAATGTTTATGACAGAAACATTTTAAAGCACTTTTACATCATTGACTTTACGCGGGGGTAGCAAAGCGGTTAAATGCACAAGACTTAAGACGTCGCTTTCCCAATAGGGATTGTAGCAAACAAGATGTAAGCCATCTTGCGGCTTAGTGCCTTCGGAGGTTCGAATCCTCCCTCCCGCATTTTTTTAAAGTTAGGTGCGTGCAACTCCTCTTTTCATCAATATCGTTGTAGTTTAGTCAAATTATAAGCTTTTTTGGTCCGTAAATGC